>Ga0213822_1000016_pt1 | contig 207989 bp, 191 predicted proteins | sample MC6MC0908MG_FD_179872 | JGI IMG/M metagenome (GOLD analysis project Ga0213822, IMG submission 179872) | Enriched soil aggregate microbial communities from Iowa State University, Ames, United States - MC6-MC0908-MG | ecosystem: Environmental > Terrestrial > Soil > Unclassified | place: USA... | reverse complement strand
CGCGGTGGTCCCACCTGACCCCATGCCGAACTCAGAAGTGAAACGCCGTAGCGCCGATGGTAGTGTGGGGTCTCCCCATGTGAGAGTAGGGAACTGCCAGGCATCAATTAAGTGAAGAGGCCATCCGAAAGGATGGCCTTTTTGCGTTTTTGTCTTTATACAAGATTAATCCCAGACCGGCACAACAGCCCGGTTATCGGCCTTCGATCCAGTCACGAATTACCCTCCTCAATCGCATCAAACCCCTTCTATGCAAAGAGTCAGCCTCTTATAGCGCCGCTATAAGCGTGAAAAAGTGGAATTCGAGCGGAATGCTGCTGAAAAAAGAGGTGTTAGGACTGTGGGGAAGCAATCCATAGTGTTGAATGACACGGCCAGAATCTACCGAATCCCCAAAAGCAAAAAACCAGCCCGAAGGCTGGTTTTTCTAAATAGTGGTGCCGGACTCGGAATCGACATTTACATTTAAATTATTGAATTTTAATGTTTATTTAAGGTGTGATTATTTTTATGCCCTCATTTGTACCCTCGTTCCCGCCAGATACGAATTTAAAACCCGAATCGGGGACGGCAATGGAATGGTCATCTGAGGATGAGGTGTTGACGCTTCATGGTGGTGTTTTGTTTGGCGACGCACCTGGTGCGTCACAAGGATCCAGTAACAAACCACCAGAAGAAAGGCACCAAGTACGTCAGTATTATTTTGGCCTTAAGTAGAAAAGCCTGGCAAGGAGTTTGTTAGCCCCTGTGCTGATAAAGCAATTCCACTTACGTCCAGACCGGTAAATCATCCTGACTACTGTCTGGATGCCAGCGTGCCAGGGTAATGACGGGCGATAATGTCATTCAGCTTATCAGCCATTTCTCGTCGCTTAAATGTGATATGCGCTGTTCCCTTCTGAAAGCACTTAACAGTAAACATCTCATCCTCATAACTGGTGCTGTGCCTGTTTTCATGAATATGGTCGCTGAGACGACGGGGGACATCGGCGCGATTGTCAGGAGCAGGCTTTCCGTCAAGGATCATCAGCATCCGCTCAAGGTCAGCTAATCGATCGCGTTGCCAGCCCCAGTTAAGCCCACATCCCCAACGATCATATTTCACCAGCCCTGCCACGATGATCTTTTTCCCAAACTTACACGGGCTGTTACTCTTGTAATCCCAGTTCAGACCTTTAAACACATTTATCGGCCCACGTTCAAATACGTCACTTTTACTAAGATGTAGCCGCTCGAACGTGCTGAGAATATTTTCTTCGCTGATAGCCGGAATATCATCCTTTTCCAGGCTGTTGTACCACTGATTACTGGCCTCGGCATCCATGAGTGAGAGCATTCCGAGCTTCTTCATCAGGTCTCTCCATATGCTGCGATCGAGGTTGCGGGTAATGGCCTTCATTGCCGTTTCTCTTTTTTCCATCAACCAGCAACCACAGCGGAAGTCGTGCTTCATGGCCCAGTCCAGCGCGGTTTTTCCGCCAATACTGCGGGTCAGCGACGAGATATCATTCAGTTGCTGAATAAGTGCTTCAATCTGCACTACCATCCAAAGTGAAAATGCTATCGCGATGAAGAAGGCTATCAGCGCCGCCTGAAGCGACAAACAATTTTCCTGAAGATAATGAAGCACCGGCCCCCAGCCATCCGGTGGGGTATAGTTCTGCATGATTCCTCCCAGATTGCAGGCATAAAAAAACCGCCTAAAGGCGGTTTGTAGGTTTGGAATGAGCGCTGAAGTTTGATTGGACCTACACAGCAATTTTGCAGGAAAATCAACGCTCATTCGAAACAAATGAATTACAAGATAGAAACTCTCGTATTTGTAGTAGTGTCGCTAAGTTAATCTTATTACCAACATTTCTAAGTACAGTATACATTGTCTTTTCTGCTAAATTCATACGTGCGGATGCGACGTTAATCTCCCCCCCTTTTTGAAATGCAAGGAGGCACTGCCGCTCTCTATTTGTCAGCATAGAAAGACGCTCTAAAGAATATATGTAAGATACCAACTCACTAACCTTATGGAATCTTCGAGTTGAGAATGCCGTCTTTATTTGGCTTAATGGTTTATTCAATGCGATTGGACAAAAGGCATTCAACATTTTAAATTTAATACAGCCAGAACCTAGCAAACAGACATTGAGGTCTATAGTGATTCTTTCATTTCTCAACGCATTGATGATGTCATTTAAAGACTGAAAGGAATCCAAGTCTATAATGATAAGCCGCTCCTTTGATTGGAACGCTGGGCTTAAACTGTCCATACCTTTCTTCAGAAAAATATTTTTTGTAAGAATCAAATCAGACATTCATTTTGTACCATAAAGTGACCCTTGCTGGACTTGAATCAGCGACCTGGCGATTATGAATGGCTCGCTGAAACCAACTGAGCTTAAGGGCCGAATAGAGTAGAGTTGAGGTGCCGGGTGCCTCCCGGTGTGTCAATTAACCAGTATCAATGACACGCGTAATTAACGCCGATGTAGAGGATTTGCTGGATACGCCCCTCCGCATAGGGGGATTCACCTCAATTTCGGTTTGATATGTATGAGAATAAAAGGCATAGCAGTCCAATAAAGAGAAGTATTACCCCTTGTCCAAAGGCATACATCATCGCTAATAAATAACCTGTTTCGTACATCTCATCATTCTCTAAATCTGGTGCCGACTACCGGAATTGAACTGGTGACCTACTGATTACAAGTCAGTTGCTCTACCTGCTGAGCTAAGTCGGCGTGGTGGCTCTCGTCCGAGGACAGCGGACACGATGAATGCGGGAAGGAGTTAACTCATTCATCTGAGAGCCAAAAAAGCCGTTCGGGTGAACGGCAAAACTGATTCAGGCCGTGCTTCTTAGTCACAACCGAAAAGCGCTAGCCTATTATGTTCCATAACCTAAGCGCTTATCGCTTACGACTAAAAAGCCGCCGCCTCACAGCGGAAAATACATCAAGTAGCCGTACTAGACGACAAAACCCTTACAGTCACATGAAGTTACAACTCCTCGAGCCATAACTTTAAAGCACACACAGAGTGGGATTACTTAAAGCAAACGATAATATATTTCTCTGTATGCATTTTACGATTATGTCGAAAAAAAAGGCAAGCAGTGTCCACCACGGTACTTGCCTGAATATCGAAAAGAGTATTAATACAATCACTGGTTATTTCGGAGATGGATATTAGATTCCAATTTTTAAACGAAACATCAACGGAGGGGGTGAGTGTTTTTTTGCGATATTTTATTCTGAATGAGTCATTTGCGCGATAAAATCCACTGCAACACAAAGCCTCAATCTCTTCTGATGGAGAAATACGGAATAAATAAACAGAGGAACATACTACCCTAGTCACGGTAAACCCGAAATGATGCCTCATGCCAACCGTCGCAAGGATAGAAAAGCAGAACGTTCCGCCCTTCCATTTCCCCGGTCGACTTTTCGCTTGCTGGACGGAAAATTAACTGCTCGGCGATCGATGTCGTCACATAAACTCCAGATACAAAAAAACCGCTCATTGGCGGGTTTATGTAACTTTGGCAGCATATCAAAATTGAAGTTAATTACGGCCTTTTTTCACAACTTTTACAAGATCAGGCGGTAATCGTATATTTATTGATTTAGACATAACAAACTGTGCAAAAGTGAGAGGTAATGTAATTTTACCAGCAGTCGTTTAATGTTCGTTTAGCATTCAAAAATATAATTTTCTTTCCATGCAAAGACTAAGGATTAGGTTGTAATGTCTTACAATGAGGAATTGGACAGTAGTAAGCATGATGTTTATGAGGATTTCGTGAAATTCCTGCGTTCATTTGAACCTGATAAGAGAAATTGCCCATTTTGCGGAGTGAGTCGATGGATGACCTTCCCCGAGATAAGCCTAACAGTTGAAGGTAAGCGGTAGCGGTAAGGTGTACCACGATGTATGCCAAATCTTTTATGGCCCTTGACGGTAATGGTCGCCTCACCGGAGCCAGAACGATACAACAGTATCCATATGACAGCTACACCTGCTATCTGTGTGCTGCGGTATCATCCTCAATACGACACTGAAAGGCCGTGCTTTGAACGCCGGTCCGACATGCTGACAGATAAAGGGCGATAGCACTGCCCTTATGTTAATCCTGAGCTGAGAGAAAACCACCATATCCGACAACTGCAATGTTATGTGCCGGATAAATACCCGCTGGTTACTAGGCTGACTGGCTCTCTAATGGCTGTAGTAGCGATTATCACATGTTTGATCTGCCGAACCGGTGAGTACAGTCATGTGCTCTCTGATGCTGAAAAGCGGATAGCGGAGGTGATGGCATGCGCATGCTGAAATGCGATTTGGCAAATAAACGTGATGGTCACTTTGTGACGGCTGACGAAGTCATGAGCGCATCTGGGAAGGTATGGAACTGCGGTACTACATACATGCTCTTCCGGTGACCCGGCTTGGTTTGAACACGACAAGCGATCAACGGCGCGACATGTGCTTATGAGCTGTGCCCATCTGTACCTGGGAGTCAACGTGGAGAGCCGCTACCGAAAGTTACGTGGCATTATCGACGGTTTGGATGTAGCGGTGATAATACGCTCCAGATACTCCGTCTGGTGCTGTGATCATTACAGCGGGAATAAATACGGGACGGGCATTTACAGTACTGAAGAAACCGCTGGCAACTGAATTACTGCTGTGATGTTGGCCATAGATAATAACGGTCAAACTGGAAGACCGCATCATTCGTAATGCATTAATGCCGCTGGCTTTACGCGCGGCAAGTGTTTGCCGGATTTCTGTGTACCCGTTAGATACTCGCGGTGTTTAGCGACCGCATCTTAAGAACTCCCCTGGTGCTGGCACTCTCCATTTCGAATGGTGATGAGCAGATTACCTGCGTAACAATTCATAACTCCCGACTATTCCGCAAAAGAACAGAGAAAACCCGTTATGAATCATGACCCAGCCAACCTGAGTAATCGCTTTCCCATCTTTTGGTTGTGCGGCCAGTAGCTTCTCCAGGGAAGATTGTGCCAGGTACAGTTGCGTAAAACCACTGAGATCGCTATTGCTTCTCCGCGTTCATATCGCGCCAGTGCATTCTTAATTTCATTATTCCAGCGATAATTCAATACATTAAGGTCGTTAGTGCCCAACAGCAGAATGATATGGCTTCGGCGAAATAACGTTCTATTTAATGCTTGAAATCCTGCCTCTGAGCACTACGTCGGTCATGCTAAGCACTTTCATGGTGAGATCCCGTCGAGTAAGCAGGGAGAAAAAGCAAAAGTGTGGATCCCGGTGAACCGATTTAATTTGCCTAAGTACAGTTTACTTTTGTGGTTTAAAATATCGCATTTATTGCTTTTTTTTAGGTGTAAATATCGTCTTTATGGTGGGTTGTCATGAAAATATCGTGTTTTTTGGTCTGAATTTTTGTTGAAGCTATGTTTGGATTTCTAGTCGTAAAGTCTTCCGTATTGATTGCCACAGTTCGGCAATGAGCAATGGATGTCAGAACATAATTTTATGGCTGTTATTTAGCAAAAATAAGGGTTCCAGGATGTACGAGAAAAGTTTTGCATTACTTGGTTTATATGCACTAGGGCAAGTGATTGTTGTTTTGTTTTTCTTCATGTTGTGCTTTCTCATAATCTATCTCACTAAATCGCGATGAATCTTCCAATTGTCATCTAATCTTTTTAATAGCTGAATTATTTATACTGTAAAGCTAACAATGATAATGTTTAAGTATTTTACTTATTTTTCTAGGGATGTAGGTTTATGGCTGTAATAATTCTTATTTAAGAATAGGAATTAATGAGTTGATGCGTAACACTAAGTTAGTGGATGATGTAATTGTACTGGATCTCGACTCATTCAATTCTGTATATGAATTAATAGGTGAACTTGAGTTGTTGAGGTTACCAAAAAACAAACGGCTAACCTATGTAGGTAGCAAAAGCATTATTTTCAGGCTTATGGAAAAACTGAACCCCATTCCAGTCAGTGATCGTTATTGCGGATAAAAAACGATATTAGCGCTATCAAATTATCAACCTTCAAGCAACTGAAAGAGATGGTTAATCAGTATCACCAGCTTTCTCTACTTACGGTGAGGGAGCGTCAATGATTACACGCTTTATGCCAGAAGGAGAATATTTTGCGTTCCGCAAAGCTCACCAACATGACCGAGAAAACTTTCTAAACCATGGTCAGAAATGTAACAAGTAAGCTGAATTTGCAGGGGCTTTTGCAGGTGAGGGTCTTTTTATCAAAGGAATTTTAACGTTTAAAGATTGAATTTTACTAAAATTAATGTCCTTCCTGCCGTGATCGTCTCCCCCCAGTTTCATCATCACATCGTCTGACTACGTTGGGTGAAAACCATCATATACATACTCTCCTGTAACCGCCTACTCCGCTCTCATTTGTGGCGGAATAAAAGCTTAGTGTTTTAAAGTATTTTATTCTGCCATCATAATGACTCTGTACACTCTATCTTGAACCCTCTTCCCTATTTTACCTTTATTGACTTTGCTAATCTTATATTTGCGTTATTCAGGCATAAAAGATTAATTTGATGATTTGCATTAAATTTAAAAATATTTTAAGTATTAAATGTGTGTTTTTTGTTGGTTTTTGTGATTTTTATTTTAACTTACGGTAACATATCTGGCACATTTTAATTTACCTGGATTATAGATCTGTTAAAATGGCGTCAAATGGGTTTTTAATCTCGTGTTTTATGTGATTGCAGAATATTATATCGAGATTTTAATTCGTGATCTTTTTTGCAATGATTATATTTTTTATGGTTTTGTGTGTTTTTGGTATTTCCTTTATATTCAATTAGTTATCTTATTATTGTGGGGATTTGACTGCGCAATATATGCTGTTTAATAATGACCGCGTATTCGGGAATGTGTATTTTCGAACTACATTTCATTTTAAATAGACAGGAATGTCTCTAAATTCAGGAAAAGTACTTATTATGAAAAAAATTCTTCTCGCGGTAGCTATGTCCTCTGTAATGATTACTGGTGCACACGCCGCTGAGGATCAGGGTCACGGTAAAATCACCTTTAAAGGATCTGTTATCGATGCCCCATGTTCAATTGATGCAGACAGCCTTGATCAGACCGTTCAGCTGGGCTCTATTGCCAAAGGTGCTTTAGATGGCGGCAACCGTTCTACTCCTGTAGATTTCAGCATCCAGCTTCACGACTGTTCTTTCGACACCGTCAATGAAGTGAATGTTGCTTTTAACGGTTATGAAGGCGATAAAACCGCGGGTCTGGATAGTTCCTTTGCTGTTACCGGCCAGGCGCAGGGTGTGGGCGTAACAATTACCGATATGGGTAGCAATGTTATTGCTCCAAATACAAGTGCAAAAGCGATCGTACTTAACGATGGCGACAACGAACTGCAGTTCCAGGCTTATGTTCAGGGTGCAACGACTTCCGGTGCTGTTGTGCCAGGTACGTTTACCTCTACTGCTAACTTCGTAATGTCTTACGAGTAAGTTTTAGCTGTTGTTCTGAGATTTAGAATAACAAATCAGGCGCTGACAAATGTTTGCGCCTGTATTTAAATCGCCAGTGACGGCAGGCAGGAATGAAAATCAGTTATGAATTATTATAAAAAAATAAAATCTACAATCCTAACTTGTTTCTTGCTTGCGGTATTTTCATGTCATGTTACCGCTTCTGAACAGAGTCGTGGCCGAGTCAACATGCAGGGGAGTATCATTGATACTGCCTGCAGTATTACTATGGATGACCGCTACCAGACCGTACAAATAACAACCCAACCTGTTGCAATGGTTATTCAGCCCGCAGAAAAGGTAAGCGTATCGTTTCATATTAATCTCGAAAACTGCTCGTTACAGTCTGATGGTCCTCCCCCAAAACAGTGGAGCCACTTTCAGGTCACTTTCGATGGTTCATCTGATGACGGGAAGTTATTTAATGTTATGGGTGAAGCCAAAGGCATTGCACTTGAAATTAGCGATCACAACGGGAATATAGCCATTCCTGGAAAGGCGTTACCTGCGGGAATGCTTTCGCCGGGCTTAATGGCACTGAATTACCAACTTCATTTGAAAGGCAATGGCCAGGAAATAAGGCCTGGTGGTTACTATAGTATTATTCGCTTTAAGGTGGATTATTTTTGATGAAACATAATCCAGGATGCCTGGGGAAAATTTGTCCGCTTGCACTCGAAATATTTTTGGTAATTTCCAGCTGTCAAATTGCAGTGGCTGCCGATGATGTTCAGTTTAATACGGATGTACTTGACCTCAAAGATCGTTCTCAAATTGATTTGAGCCAGTTTTCACAGGCCGGGTATGTGATGCCCGGGAGCTATACCCTGGCTGTTCAGATTAATAACAATACGTTGCCGGAACGAGAGATTCAATTTTTTGCCCCAGATGATGATGCAAATAAAAGCTATGCATGCCTGACTCATGATGTCGTGGAACAGTTAGGGCTGACGGAAGCTTCTGCCAAAAAGCTCACCTGGTGGCACAATAACGAGTGTCTGGATCCCGCGTCTCTTCCCGGTATGTCCGTGGCTGGAGACCTCGGTACTAGCGCGGTGAAAGTTAATTTACCCCAGGCTTATCTGGAGTACACCGCCGAAAACTGGGATCCTCCGTCTCGCTGGGATAATGGGATCGCTGGCGTGCTGTTTGACTACAGTCTGAATGGGCAGACAATTCACCAGCAGCAGGGGAGCGATTCTAAAACGCTCAGCGGCAATGGGGTTGCCGGGATGAACGTTGGTGCGTGGCGTTTTCGCGCGGACTGGCAGGGAAATTACAGTCATCGAACAGATAATAGTGGTGGGAATCAGCAGGACTGGAGCTGGAGCCGTTACTATTTATACCGGTCGATAGCAGCCGCCCGGGCGAAATTGACCCTCGGGGAAGATTATTTATCCTCCGACATCTTTGACAGTTTTCGCTACACCGGAGCCAGCCTGATTTCGGATGACAGCATGTTGCCGCCTAACCTGCGTGGTTACGCACCAGAGGTGACCGGGATTGCAAAGACCAATGCCAAAGTCACGATCAGCCAGCAGGGACGAGTGATTTATGAAACTACCGTGGCTGCGGGTCCGTTCCGTATTCAGGATTTAAGCAATGCCATCAGCGGTAAGCTTGATGTGAAAATTGCGGAGGAGGATGGCAGTAGCAGCCAGTATCAGGTCGATACTGCGACCATTCCTTATTTGTCCAGGCCAGGACGTGTACGCTATAAATTTTCGACCGGTAAACCATCGAATTACGATCACCACAGCCAGGGACCGGTATTTGGCACCGGAGAGTTTTCCTGGGGGGTCAGTAACGGCTGGTCACTATTTGGTGGGGGCCTAACTGCAGGGGATTACACATCACTTGCGTTGGGGGTGGGGCGTGATTTAATGGCCTTCGGCGCATTATCATTTGATATTACACAGTCTCGGGCGGTAGTGCCGGAAGAGGGAACAAAACAAGGTGGTTCATATCGCCTTAGTTATTCCAAACGCTTTGATGAGACCGACAGCCAGGTGACGTTTGCAGGTTATCGTTTCTCTGAACGAAACTTTATGAACCTAAACCAATACATGAGTGCGAAATATCAGGGATATAAACAGGCCAATAGCAGCAAGCAGCTTTATACCATCAGTTTTAGCCAACAATTTCGAGACTGGCGTACATCGCTTTATTTAAATTACGGTCATCAGACATATTGGGATCATCCGACAAATAACACCTATAATATTTCAATGTCGCGCTATTTTGATTTCATGATGTTTAAAAGCTTGAGCGCAAATATTTCTGCATTTCGCAGTGAATATAACGGCTTAAAAGATGACGGTGCCTTTGTCAGCCTTTCCATTCCATGGGGTGGTGGAGGCACATTAAGTTACGATGCATCCTACAGCGGTGGGAGCAATTCTCAAAGGGCGACCTACTCGAATAGCATGGGTGACCACGACAGTTATAGCCTGGGGGCGGGGGTTACACGAGACAACAGGGTCAGCGGTAGCAGCTATCTCTCGCACCAGGGCGATTTCAGCGAAATGAACTTTAACGGTAGCTTTGAAGGAAACCGTTATCTCGGTGCAGGTGCCTCTATGAGAGGGGGAATCACTGCGACGGCGAAGGGGGCAGCGTTGCATCGTATTAGTGCTACAGGTGGTACGCGTATGATGGTGGATACCGGCGGCGTTTCAAATGTCCCGGTAAGAAATTCAGGGGCCCCCTCTTACTCGAATATGTTTGGTAAAACGGTTGTCGGTGATGTGGCGAGCTATTACCGCAATAGCATCAATATAGATTTGAATAAACTGGGTGAGGATGTGGAAGCCACGCGTTCGGTTGTTCAGGGTACATTGACTCAGGGAGCAATTGGTTATCGTCGTTTTGGAGTTATCGCCGGACATAAAGCGATGGCCATTATCAAATTATCGGATGGCAGTACGCCACCATTTGGTGCAACGATACTGAATATAAATAAAGACCAGACGGGCATTGTTAGTGAAGACGGTATGGTCTGGTTATCAGGTATTAAACCTGAAGAAAAAATGGAAGTGAACTGGGATGGGGAGGCTCAGTGTGTTATCACGCTACCTTCCACACTGCCAGACGGGAATTTGTTATTACCGTGTGTTGCCGATGCAAAATAATTAATCGGTTAATCGGTTAATCGGACAGATGATTATCAACATTATTAATAGATAAGCGAAATATGAAAATGAGTGTTCAATCTCGTATGGCCATGGCCTCCAGGGCGTGTGCTATTACTCTGGTCTTCATGGGGCTTTCACAATCGGCTACAGCCGCCCTTGCTCTGGATCGCACTCGCGTGGTTCTGGATGGAGGAGATAACTCTGTCTCTATGGGGGTGACGAACCAGAATAAAGAGCTGCCTTATCTGGCGCAGGTCTGGATTGAGGATGCGCAAGGCAACAAGAGCACCAGTCCTCTTGCCGCTCTTCCACCCGTGCAGCGTATCGAACCCGGTGCCAAAACCCAGGTGAAAGTGCAGGCTACGCCCGGAATGAACCTGTTGGCGCAGGACCGGGAGAGCCTTTACTACTTTAACCTGCGTGAGATCCCGCCGAAGAGCAGTAAACCCAATACGTTGCAGATTGCGTTACAGACGCGCATCAAACTATTTTATCGCCCGGCAGCATTGAAGGCTGAGCCCAACGGTAAACCTTGGCAGGAGCAGGTGACATTGACTAAAGAGGGAGGCAAATATGTTGTGCATAACCCAACGCCTTATTTTGTCACCTTTACCGGCGTGTCACCGGCATTAGGCGGCGAAAGCCTTAAGGATTTCAATCCGTTGATGCTGGAACCTATGGGGAAAGCATCATTAGGCGTGCCGGTTTCAGCGGTGGGCAACAACCCCGTTCTGACCTATGTCAATGATTACGGCGGTCGCCCAAAACTGATTTTTAGCTGCGCAGGAAATAGCTGCACGCTTAAAAGCACCAAGGTCGGTTAATACCTGTTCTACTGGACGTTTTTGCGAAGGACGTCAGGTGAAAAATGGAGGGGTAAATGATGCGGACCAGACTGAAATTGCTGACATCGTTTTTATCGATTGTTATGGCAGCACTGCCTGGCACCACTTTCGCTGTGGATCATTGGGATGTGGAAGGCGCGCACGGGGAAATTCAGGTGCGTGGCGCATTGACTGAAGGCGTATGCCGCCTCGATATGCTCTCCCGCTGGCAGGAAGTAGAACTGGGGGCAACGTCTACTGCTGAGTTGCAGCATCCGGGCGATCACAGCGTACCCGTTACATTTTTGCTACGCCTGAAAGATTGCTCCCGTAAAGGCGGCAGGCTGGTGGATAAACGAACTGGCAGTGTTGCCTGGGACTCCATTCAGCCCGTTCTTTCCGTTCGTTTTCAGGCGCAGGCTGACACTGATAACCCCGAGTTGGTTGGCGTCATTGGTGCAGAAGGGATAGGTCTTCGTTTGACCGATCGCCGGGGACAGGATGTCCGCCTGGGCGAGCAGGGGCCGGCTCAGTTTATCTCACCAGCACAGGATGAACTGGTTTACAACGTGAGCTTAGAGAGAACATCCGCCCCACTTACGGCTGGTGAGTACTCCGCCACGTTGAATTTCGTACTGGAGTATGATTAATGAGTGTCCGGATAATTTTGGCCGTGCTATTGGGGAATATGGGGTTTAATTCTGTTCACGCAGCGGAAAATAATATTCATATCACCGGCAATTTAGTCACTGAACCCTGCGCACTGGCCCCTGAATCAGCGGATATTCCTCTGAATTTTGGCACAGTTATCAGCAAATTCTTTCAAACGGCCAATCGAACGCCGGGGGTCCCTTTTTCAATCCGTCTAATGGATTGCGATACCAGCATGGGAAATAGCGCGACGGTAACCTTCACTGGTGCAGAGAGCGATTCGTTGCCGGGATATTTAACGCCAGATGCTGGTCAACAAAACGGTCTAGCCTTTGGGATAGAAACCATACCTGATGAAGAAATGCAGGTGTCAGCGCAGTTAGTTCCTGTTAATAATCCGAGCCCACTCTTTCTGCTGAGCAATGGTGAGTCGATGATTAGGTTGCAGGGCTTTATCGAAGCAGAACCAGATGCCATTGTGGCGAATACGGTCACGCCGGGTCCTTTTACGGTAACGGCAACATTCAGGGTGGACTATCCATGAAGAATTTAATTTGGTATTTACTTATCAAGAAATTGAAGCATTCTCGATGGTTTATTATTAGTGGATTTTATGGTATTGGATTAACGTTCTTGATGTTTGTGCAATGCGTTGTATATTCAGCGTATGCTGGTGATAATATTGAAATGAAAATTAATATTTCCGGATCAATCATCGTGACAGGGAAATGTACCTTCGACGAAGGTAGAGACCTTTTAATTGATTTTGGAAAGATTCGTTTTAATCCCGCTAACAATATATTGACAGATAAATACACTAAATTAATTGCCAATAGTATGACTTGTTCTGGAGATGTTTCTGGGACGGCGAAGATGATGCTATCTTCAAAGGATGGGAGTTTTCTGGATTATAATGGAAGAAAAATACTAGGTGTCGGTATTGTAGGTGGTGGTTCTAATTCTGGGCTCGGAATAGCTTTGAAAGTTAATGACCAGATTCAAGATATTAATATTCCTTTTGCTGTTGATTTAATGGCGGTTCCTGTTATGGAAGCCGAATTAGTACAAGTGGATATTAGTAAACGGCTGGTTAGTGATAACACAATAACGTCTTCAGCCACTTTAGTAATGACATTTGATTAAGGTTGGTGTAAGGATGAATATTAGAAGATTCTTTCTGATACTGATGTGTATAGTATTTGAATTGGCATCATTTAACGCTCAGGCAATTTCGCAACAGGTGGGTGATAGTGCAGATATCTCTTTCACTGGTCAGCTTCAGGGTATGACGCCATGTTTAATCAGCAATGATAATATAATTGAAATACCTTTTGGTAATATAAGTATCAATAAGATAGAAAGTGGGATTTACAGTAAAGAAATTGAGTATGAGCTTGATTGTGGGGGCGCGGGGGCTGCGAACACTATCATAATGACATTAAAGTCGGATTCAGTTACATCAGATGAAAGTGCTGTAGAATCAGGTCTAAAAGGGCTTTGGGTAAAGTTTTATAAAGACGGTAGACCTCTCGCTTTGAATAGGGAATTTAAAGTGGATGATGTACTAACCCCACCAAAGTTGATGGTGAGTTTAATCGTCAATCCTGAAGAAGTCTTGGGCGAAGGTTCTTTTTCTATAAGCACAACACTGATTGCGGAGTATAGTTAAGTGATAAGGAAAGTTCAGGTTTTTATTTTTTTTGTCTTTATTTGTAACTGCTTTCCTGTTTCTGCTGGTTCTGTTCGTGGTTTTGGCAGTTCTGGCCTGAATCCATGTGCAACTGGTTCTCAGGGAGTTCTTGAAGAACATCAAGGCACGTGTCGCTGGAAAAATGCGACTCTGGGTTATGAGAGGGCTAAAGTGAGATGGGGGGTTGGTCAAGTATTTTCACCCATTGAGACTATGGCTTATGCGAATGGTTTCGAGAATGGGTATGTAATGTACACTGGAACATACTTTGTGCGTATGCATTTGTGCCCTGCTACTACAGAGGGTTTGTGTTCAATAAAAAACTCCGTTCAACGTTTCGATAGCGTTCGTGCTGAAAAACTAAATGCGACGCTTAAAGTTATCGATCAAAGTCCGGATTTTGGAGGGTTTAATGGAGTTTTGAATCAAAGTTCCAATGCATGCTACACATTTGTCGAATTAGAACGACCTGATAAGGAATGGAGAAGTAATGGTGAGTTTTTTTGTTCGGATGCAATGGTTTTACCACCAGAACCTGCTGAATGCTATTTCAATATGGGGCAAGATCTAAATGTGGCACTGGGATCTTTGGAAAGAAGCGAAATTCCAATAAATGCTAATTTTGCCGATCATGTTCAAAAGAAAAGCGTTGAGGTTCTTTGCACCCGTGAAGCAAGCGTGACAATCAACATTCAATTTAACTACACGCCACTTTTGATTGGTGGTGAGAGTATTATTAAGTCCTCTGCCACTGGTTTGGGCATTGCGATGAGATTTGATGGAGTCAATGTCGACCCCACTAAAGTGTTTACCAAGACTTATAGCTCTGGTTTTAGTAATTTTGACCTAGAGTTTCAAGCGGTGAGAGAACCTTCGCTTCATTCAACAGATTTGCCAGCAGGTGATTTCACCGCAAATGCTATTATGATTGCTACAATACAATAATCGGATTGATGTCGTCGTATTAAATTCATTGCATAATCAACCATTCATTGGATACTTCTCAAGGATTAGGAGGGATGTTTTGCACACAAGTTTGCCCTGTCATATCTGTGGTATAAAGCGCCTTAAAATATTAGAAAATGCAATCACCCACTACAGTGGTGGTATATTCAGCCTGGAACTAAGAGTATTAGATAGTTTACATCGTCTGAAAGATAGTTGCCCTGAAGTGGCAAAGACCCTGACAGAAATAGCTCATTATCTACACGATATCATTGAGGTGGGTGAACTCAATGAAATTTTTTCTTATTGCAGCGATCGAAGTTGTAACGACTTATTGAAGTAGTTAGTTGAGTAGTGATGGAATAGTTGTATGTTATTAAATGCGTTGCTCAAAATTATTTTTTATTCTCCGGTTCTGTTTCTGCTGTTAGTTGCTATCCAATTGCCTGCAGATGATGTTAGTTCTCGAGCACTTAACTCTGCGCATAGCATTATCACTTGGGGAATTGTTTTTCTGCAATGCTTGATAATCATTTTCTGTCAATGGAATAAAATAGGGGGGCGTGGCAAGGAATATCTACCTTGGTTGGTAACGGCATTATTATTAATGAATGTATCATTGGTCATAACACAAGATGCTGGTTGGCGCATAAATGCCCTGCCCAGAAATGCATTTATAGTTTTACTGGCGGCCTTTTTTTGGCTGCACCTGCAACGTGTGGTGACGACTGCGGACACTCAGTTAGTAATTGGCGCAGTTGCCGTGAGCGCCCTTTTTCAGGCCATTGTTGCCATCCTCCAGCTTTATGCGCCTTATTTTTCCTGGCGCTGGCTGCATTACAATCCTCTGGCGGCGGAAGGTCGGCCATTAGGCATGTTCGGGCAGGTGAATCTTCTGGGGTCATTTTTGGCGACGGGCCTCGGCGCGACGCTGTGGTCCGTGGTGCAATGCCGCCGTAAAAATGCAAGTGTTGCCTGGGTTGTCATTCTACTGACGATCGGTTTCGCCCTTTATTTAACCCACTCCAGAACGGGATGGCTGGGGGCAACAATCGCCCTGGTAGGCTTGGTGGTTTTTTACCCGGCGAGAACGCGTCGTAAAACCCTCTTGCTAATAACTGGCCTGGTCGCTGGCGGCTGGCTGCTGGTGCAAATCCTTCCCTCGCCTGGGATCCCGGTTCTCGTGCCAGCTGAACACCAGATGCAATCCCAGACGGTTAAGAGGGCAATAAATTCTGATGCAAAAGATGCATCGACTTTTAGCCTTGAGCGTATGCGGGCTGAATCTTCCACTCAGCGCAGGCAAATGCTGGAAGGAAGTGTTGCGTTGATAAAACAGCATCCTCTTCTGGGCGCGGGAGCTGGCAGTTTTGAAAGCGTGTGGCCTGATGCGCTCGCAAGTACGGGACAAGTTTCCAGCTTTGCGCATACGGTGACGCATCCGCACAACGAAATACTGTTTGTGTTGGCTGAAGGCGGCATTGTGGCATTGAGCGGGCTGCTGGTGTTTGCCGGCATTTTTTGCATCCCTTTGATTAAGGGGTCGCAGCGTTCGCGTACGATCTGGGCCCTCACGCTGCCTGTTGCCGTGCACTGCATGACAGAGTATCCGTTTTATCTGTCAGCCGTGCATGCCGTCATTTTTTTACTTCTGCTTCGTCTGAGCTGGCCGGCTCGTTTGCTTAAACCCAGGGACGTTTCACTCAGCCTGAAGCGCTTCATCCTGATTGCAGCGGGGGGCCTCTGCTTATGGGGCATGCTCTTTCTGCATACGGCCTGGCAGACGCGCGCAATCCTGCGCACCGCTGAGAGAAGTGGGTTAACGGATACGGAACTGCTCAAGGATGTACCAAATTCAATCGCACAGTATGACCGATTGCAATTTAACCGGTGTGTCAGTGAGCTTATGGCTTTCAATCAGACCCGAAAAACCGCTCATCTGAATCAGTTTGAACGCTGTGCCAGCGCCTGGCTGCATGTGCATAACGACGCCAATATGACAGCATCGTTGATTACGATTGCTAAATCGAAAGGTGACCTGGAGGCGGCGAAGAAATGGCGCATCCGGGGGCATCGTGATTTTCCTTTCGATCCCCGCTTCCTCCGAGGTGATCTTTGAAACTCTGCTTTATCGTTAATGATGCGGCCTATTTTGCCCTGCACTGGCTGGACCGCGCCTGTGCGGCGAAAAAGGCCGGTTATGACGTTCATCTTTTATGCCGTCAGGGCGATGAGTTTGTTATGCGTCAATTGCATCAGGCAGGAATTCACTGGCACGCAATTTCATTGAAAGGCCCGTCAGCAAACCCGTTTAACCTGATAAAAAGCGGCTTGCAAATATCGCTTTGGTTGCGCCGTTTTAAGCCTGATCTGGTGCATTGCATTACGCTAAAACCCTGCCTGATTGGTGCCGGTCTTGCTGGCCGCTGGCCAGTAGCCCTGACTTTCCCGGGATTAGGCCGCTTGTGGAGTGGCACCTTTCCGTTCGCGAGACCGGCCAGGACGATCACGGGATGGTGGTGGCGCAGGGCTACCCGAAAACCTCAGTCTCTGCTGGTGTTTGAGCACGAAGGCGATCGTAAGACGCTCGTGGACACTTGCGGTATCACAATATCCCGCACAATGGTGACCGGTTGCTCAGGGGTTAATCCCGATGCTTTTGCTTATTCGGCTTTCCCCAGAAATCGCGTACCGGTTGTGTTATTTGCGGGGAGGCTCATTCGTCCTAAAGGGCTCGACACGTTGCTTAACATTTGTCGACAGCTGCGCTCAGAGGGCGTGGCTCTGCACCTGCAGGTGGCAGGACTCGCCGCCCCGGGAGACGTGAATGGTATTCCCGAAGCAGAGCTCGTTCAGCTTCACCACCAGGGGGAGATTGAGTGGTTGGGGGCACGACATGATATGCCTGCTTTGATTGCTCAGGCCAATATTATTGCGCTTCCATCGCGTTATGCAGAAGGGGTGCCGCGCATTCTCCTGGAGGCGGCCAGCTGCGGTCGTCCTTCCGTGGCTTTTGATCGCGGTGGATGCCGTACCATTTTACCCGCAGATAACAGTTGTGGTGCGCTGATAAAAGATGGCGATGATATTGCCTTTGCTGCAGCCCTGAGGCGGCTATTGCAGGACCCTGCTTGCTGTGAACGCAAGGGTAAAGCAGGCCGACAGCGTGTGCTTCATTCTCTGACGGCCGCTCATGCCGAGGCTAAGAACCTCTCCTGTTATAAGCGGGTGCTGAGTCTCCCGGCGATCTCTGGTGTCATGGGACTTGAAAAATGAAACGTTTTATTTCGTCGTTACTGTGGCAGCGGGATCTGATTCGTGTGCTGGTCCAAAAAGAGATAAAGGTACGCTACAAAAACAGCCTGTTCGGCTGGCTGTGGTCTGTCGGGCACCCGCTGATGTTCGGGGCTATTTACTGGCTGATCTTCGGACAGGTCATGCGGGTACCTGTTGCTGACTACCCGCTTTTTTTGTTGTGCGGTCTTTTTCCCTGGCAGTGGATTACGTCCTGCCTGAGCACGGCACCCGCGTTGTTTTTTGCAAATAGTGCCATTATCAAAAAAACCACCTTTCCACGCATAGTCTTGCCCATCACTCAGGTGTTAACGGAGGGGGTTCATTTTTTATTTACCCTCCCGGTGCTGGCTCTATTTTTGCTGGTGAGCCGTACAGGTTCAGAGCCTGTGCTTGCCTGGTTATGGGGGGGAGCCCTGCTGTTTTTAGTGCAATTTATCCTGCTGACGGGGCTGTCTTGCCTCTTATCGTCGCTGACTCTGTTTCTGCGCGATCTTGAACGCTTTGTACAGCTTGGGCTGATGCTCTTGTTTTACGCCACGCCGGTGCTTTATTCGCCTGAAATGGTACCTGCTCGCTGGCAATGGCTTCTCAATCTTAATCCATTGGCACCTTTGATTCTGGCATGGCGTGAACTTTTTATGCATGGACGACTTTCTGGCGAACATTTGCTGTCAATGTTTGTGTTTTCCGTCGTGATGTTACTGGTTGGATATCAAGTGCTCCGTAGGCTTGCTCCCCGATTCGCGGAGGTTTTGTGATGTCATCGACGGTTGAACTAGTCCAGGTAAGTAAGAGCTACCCGCTTTGGCACCACCTCGGTTCGGGTCTTAAATCGCTGTTGCTGCATCCGGGGCAGCTCAAAGCTCTGATCAGGCAGCATCAGCACGCCGCGCTGGAAAATGTGAGTTTCCGAATTCGTCGTGGCGAATCCGTGGCGCTGATAGGCCGAAATGGCGCAGGGAAAAGCACGCTATTAGGACTGATTGCAGGCGTGCTCTCCCCCACGACCGGAGAGGTAAAAGTCTGTGGCCGCGTTGCCTCAATGCTGGAGCTGGGGGCCGGATTTCATCCTGAACTCACCGGGCGGGAAAATATTGCACTGAACGCAACGCTTCTTGGCCTGCGTTGGGAGGAGGTTAAACGGGCGATGCCGGCGATTATCGATTTCGCTGAACTTGGACGCTTTATTGATGAACCGGTACGAGTCTATTCCAGCGGAATGCTAGCCAGGCTGGGTTTCGCGGTTATGACTCAAATCTCTCCGGATATTTTGCTTGTCGATGAAGTGCTTGCCGTGGGGGATGCTGCCTTCCGCCAGCGCTGCTATGAAGTACTAAAACGCTTTCGGGCCCAGGGCGTCACCCTTCTTTTCGTCAGTCACAATCCCAAGGATATTCAACAATTCTGCGATCGCGTGCTGTGGTTCGAAAACCATCAGATGATTGCCGATGGTTCACCAAACGACATTCTTCCACTCTATCAGGACGCTATGCAGCAGGAAGCGAGTAAAAAATGAAAAATAAAAAAATCTATATCGTAGGGGCTGGTTTATCCGGCGCGACCATCGCCCGGCTGCTGGCCGAACAGGGTGCCGAGGTAAGCATCTTTGAACAGCGTGACCATGTCGCGGGAAATTGCCACGATGCCCGATGCCCGCATACCCGGGTGCGCGAGCATCGCTACGGGCCGCATATATTTCATACCAACGATGAAGACGTCTGGCAGTTTGTCCAGCGTTTTGCGCGCTTTATGCCCTATCAGCATCGGGTGTTTACGACCAGCCAGGGACAGGTGTGGAATTTGCCCGTCAATTTGCACACCTTAAACCAGTTCCGCGCGACGGCAATGACGCCCAATGAAGCGCGAAAGTGGCTTGCTTCAATGACGATTTCAACGCCAGGTGGCGCAGAAAATCTTCAGCAACATGCGCATGAACTGATGGGGGCCCCCCTCTATGAGACATTTTTCCGTGATTACACCGAAAAGCAGTGGGGATGCCCGGCTACACAGCTCCCGGCTTCTGTCCTCAAGCGCCTTCCATTCAGGTTTGACTACACCGATGGCTATTTTGACAGCCGTTTTCAGGGTATGCCAGAGGACGGGTATACCGCGATGGTTCAGTCCATGCTGCAACACCCCAATATTCTGGTGCAGACTGACGTCACTGTGACGGCAGAAATGGCCCGTGAGCTGATGAAGAAGGGGCATGTGTTCTGGTCCGGTCCACTTGATGCCTGGTTTAATCATGATGCGGGTCGCCTGCGCTGGAGGACGCTGGATTTTGTTCGGGAGGCTGCAAAGGCTGACGCTCAGGGATGCGCCGTCATGAATTATGCTGATAAATCTGTTCCCTGGACGCGCATTACTGACCATGCGCGTCTGAGCCCCTGGGAGCAGCATCAACAAACGCTTTTAGTCAGGGAAATCCCTCGTGAGGCCAAAGAGAATGATATCCCTTATTACCCGCTGCGAATGGCAGATGATGAACGGTTGCTGACTCACTACCGCGAACGTGCTTCGGCTCTTAACGGTGTGACATTTATCGGACGATTAGGGACTTATCGCTATATGGATATGGACGTTACGCTACGCCAGGCCATGTCGATCGCGAAGCATTTTATGATAACCCCTGCAGGGGAACGCTTTTTGGCGTGGCCGGATGATAACGCATGAAAGTGGCTGCGCTGATTGTGACCTTTAACAGGTTAACGATGCTGAAAAGGACGCTGGTCCACACGCTAAATATGTCATTCGACCAGGTGCTGGTGGTGAACAACGCCTCCACCGATGGAACCAAAGAATGGCTGGATAGCCTGGATGAGCCAAGGCTGACTGTATTGCATCAACCTGAGAATCGTGGTGGTGCGGGTGGCTTTGCCGCAGGATTAGAAGCGTTAACGGCGGTGGCGGATTGGACGCATGTCTGTCTTTACGATGATGATGCGCAACCTGCACCGGATTGGCTTTGTGAACTGGCAAAGCAGCCTCAGGCCGATATCTGGTTGAGCCATGTTCGAGATTCACTTGATCAACCTTGTCGAATGAACATGCCGTTTAAGCGTTTGCCGCAAACCTTACGACAATCGCTTGGCTATCTTTTTTTCCCTGAGCGATGGCTGCCCCGGGAGACCGACATAACGTCGGTCTGTACGCTGACGTTTGTGGGCTGCTGCATTGAGCGTAAAGTCGTGCGGCAATTGCTGGATGTACTGGATACCAGATTGTTTCTTTATTTTGACGATTTGGCCGCCGGGGCCGCGCTTGCAAAACAAGGCGTCAGGATGCTGTGGTGCCCGTCGCTGCTGTTTCAACATGATATTAACAGCCGCAGCGGCGTCTCCCCAGAGCGCCGTAGGTTGTTAACACGAAACCTGTTGTGGCTACCAGAAACCCGCTCGGGGGCTCCATGGAATAACTACGTTACTGCCTTTAGGGTGCTGGGGCAATTGGCTGGCGCAATGCGTGGCCCTGAAAAACTCCGCAATATCTGGCACTGGGGTATGGGGCTTCGCGATGGTCTGGCGGGTCCGGGGGAGGAGAATAATGTCTGAGCCCGTGGTTCGTTTTTTCGTATGCCATCATCGCCCGGCAGCATACTTTCAAAATCGTTATTTTACACCCATTCAGGCAGGGCGAGCTGATGTTTCAACTCGTCTGGATTACGCGGTGGGAGACGACGAAGGGGACAATATGTCGTCTCAAAATCCCTTCTGGAGTGAGCTTACGGCTCTTTACTGGATATGGAAAAATGTCGATGCCGACTGGTATGGGCTTATGCACTATCGACGCATGCTGACGTTTCGTAAGAATAAGATCCTGAACGGAACGTTCTCTAAACTGGATGAACATACCCTTCATTATTTCGGCTGGACGGAGAAACAGGTCAATGAGTGTCTGAAGCAATATGACGTCATGACCGCTCCTGCGCTACCGGTACATCCCGCGGGTTTGCCTGAACAGATCATGACGGTGGCAGAGTATTATCATCGTGCACATCATGGTGCCGATCTGGAAAGCATCACTGAAAGAGTGAAGCGAGACTGGCCAGATTTCTATCTCCCTCTGATTGACTGCCTTTCACGAACGTCAATGGTCACCGGTAATCTTGTGGTGATGCGACATCCTTATTTTCAGGATTACTGTTCGTTTCTTTTTGGGGTATTACTACCGGAATCGCAACAACGCTCACTTGCACATTACACGCCTTATCAGCAGCGAGTGTGGGGCTTTCTTGCCGAGCGTTTGACGCAGGCCTGGCTCATTGCGGCTACGCAGCGTTGGCCAGAGATAAGGATTGGGCAAACAGGGGTAGCAACGGGCGTTTCTCCTGCGTACCTCAAGCCTTCTCAACCTGCAGAGCCAGACCGAAGTCAGTTTAGTGATGAGGCAATACAAGTCGCGATCGCTGTCGATGACGCCTATGTTGTTCATGCAGATACATTCTTGTCATCGCTGATTACAGGGCTACATTCGCAACAAGAACTCATTATCCATTTACTGTGCAATGAAACATTATCTCAAAAAAGCAGAGCGCTCCTGTCCAATGAAAGGGGGGACAACATCCGCTTTCAGTTTCATCAGATCGCACACAACTCTCTTGAATTGCTCCCCAATAATCGGCGCCATATTAGTCATCGAACGTGGTATCGGCTGTTGCTTGCGGAAGTGCTTACCAATGTCTCCCGGGTGCTGTGGTTGGATGCGGATACGGTGGTATGCGGCAATATTCTTCCCCTCTGGCAGTATGATTTGCCGGCAAATGCGGTAATGGGGGCCTGTGCGGATGAGGGGGGAAGAGATCAGGCGCAGCGGCTGGGTATTGAGAGCACCTACATTAATGCTGGGGTACTCCTTATCAACCTGGATGCACTCAGAGCGCGTTACCCGTCTCTATTGAAAGAATACCTGACTATCTATTACCGCTTTCAGCAAGTTATCCGATTGCAGGATCAGGATGTGCTGAATTTGGCACATCAGGGAGAAATTCATACTCTGCCTTTAATCTACAACGTCCAGACGCGTTGTTACTTGCCGGACATCCTGACGCCTTCTTTTAGTGCCCAGGAACACGTTGCCGCGCTGGCCGGCCCCGTCATATTACATTTTACGGGGCCGGATAAGCCATGGCTTCCCGGCTGTCGTCATCCGCTTCGACGCGAGTATTTCAGGCATTTAAGAACGCCCCGCACGCCACTGGGCAAGCTTCGGTTTACGCTATCGGATGGTTTAATTCGCATGTATCGCCATCTGTGGTTTTGGATCGGCGGGCAGAAGATACAGGATTGTTTACGAGGTTCTCGGCGTCTGAGGGCGCTGCGCCGTGCGTATAGCATCTACCAGAATCTTATTATTAAGTAAGAGGGAATTCACCTGAAACCTGACATTATTCTTGATACTCGCAGGGCAGAAATACCGGTGGTGAGCATCGTCGTTCCTGTATATAACACAGCTGCCTGGGTAGGTATGACACTAGCTTCACTGTCCTCATCATTACTGACTAATGCTGAATTGATCGTCATTGATGACGGCAGCACCGACGATAGTTTCAGGTGTTTGCCGGATTTACTGGCGGAATTTCCAGGACAGGTTGTTCTGTTGAAGCAACCCAATCAGGGACTGTCGGCTACCCGTAATACAGGGGTGTGTCTGGCAAGAGGTGACTGGATTGCCTTTTGTGATAGTGATGACTGGTTAAAGGCATCAACGTTAATGACGGCCATTAATCGTGGTGACAGGAATCATGCTGATGCTGTTTTTTGGCGCAGCACGATTTATGACGATATTAATCAGACACTGTCTCCTTTCTATGATGAAAAACGCTATTCTCAGTCGCGCAAGTATTGTGATGAGAGGGTTACTACGTTTATTGCAGCCCCTGAATTATTGGGTCTTGAACCCAATATTAATACCGGCGTTTATCGGCGGAGTTTTTGGTTGCATAACGTAGGCTTTTTTCATGATGGCAAAGTATTTGAAGATTTGGTTCCTCATTATCGGGTACTTTTTAGTGAAGGGAAAATAATATTGATGGACATGGTTGGATACTATTATCGGGTAGGAAGACCCGGGAAAATCACGGAGGAACGAAGCCATCGCCGACGCGATATGGTAGACGCAGTCGCGGGAGTCATTGACGCAGTACCAGCAACGTTTTCCAGTAATCATTGCAGGATATTAATGGGACAGCTATTACGTATGCTGCACTGGAGTGGCGTCGCTTCTCTACCCGAAGATCGCCAACCCTACTATGTTGCTTCATGTTTGCTTTTTGAACATGCCCGCCCGCGTCAGATGCTTGCTACGGCATTCAGGACAGGTTTGCCTGCGAGACAGGCCATTATTGCTTTAGCGTTATTAGTGGGGAGCTCGCATGGACTGTCTCGACTGGCTGCTGGCTACCGATGGAGCAGTCTGCCATTTTTGATCCCCGGTTTACTGTTTCGTCCGACGTTATGGTTCGGTATCTTTCGTCAGATGAGAAAAATGATTAAGGGCAGTTCACAATGAAAGTAACTTCTTCGCGTGTTGATGGCCGACACCCTTATTTTGCTCAGCGTCCTCATATCCCACTGATTATCATTCCGGGTGACGAACTGATGAGCCCAAATATGATCGATTCATTAAAAGGGCATGAGGCCCCTGTCTGGATTGTGGACTCAGAACATGCTGGCCAGCAGAAGTGGAGTTCGTTATTTCCGCATTCGGCTATTTATGTCGTATCAGATATAAATCAGCTAATTAACAAATGTCCTGTCGATAAGAGATATGAACTTTATGCTGTGCTGGACCAGCACAACTCAGAACAAATAAAAAAATTAATTCTTTCTCACGCTCCAGATGTTGCCTGCGGCGTTCTGGAACGTTCAGCGGGAGACTGGCTGCAATGGTACCAATTTTCAGCGACACATTGTGAGCGTTTTAGCTGGTGGGTGGATGACGCTTTAGCGCAAGTCAGTGGGCGCTTGTCTTCAGTACCCGTTAGTGTTGTCGTACCTGTCTATAATGTTGTCGATTGGCTGGATGAGTGCCTCTCATCATTAGCGCATCAGGATTTGGACGGGCTGGAAGTCATTGTCGTTGATGATGGTTCAACCGATGGTAGTGGGGATATCGCTAAAAAATGGCAGATGCAATATCCGCAACGCTTCAGAACGATCCATCAACAAAATTCAGGGTGTGCTACTGCACGAAACACCGGTCTTTTAGCTGCCCGGGGAACATTTACTGGGTTTGTCGATAGCGATGATTTTGTTGCACCGAACATGTTTAGCTCTCTATATCGTTCTGCTGTGCTGCTTCAGTCTGATGTGGCTCAATGCGGCTGGACTGAATTTTATCCCGATGGCAGGAAGGTTGAATGTCCGGGTAATGAAAGCGCGTTGCTTTGTGATGAATTAAGTTCGCGTCCCACGATTTGGCGTAAGATCTACCGTACAGGGATGCTGCAGGAAAAGGGGATTGTTTTCCCGGCACATATTCGTCGTTTCGATGACCTTCCTTTTCAGTTTGAAGCGTTGCTCGCAGCCCGGAAGTTAACAACGATTACGGATTGTCACTATTTTTACCGTCAGGCAAGGCCAGGACAGGATATTGGCATCAAGGATGAACGCTTACTCGTCCATGTTGAGCTTTTCGAATGGCTCATGTTGCGCCTTGAATCAGAGATAACACGTTCCACGGCAATGCAAGCTTTTAGATTGATGTTAAATACACACTATTGGGGATGGTTGACTATCGAAAAGTCCCTAAAAAAACACTACCTGAACAATATTTCTAAACAATGTCTTGGCGCATCCTTTCCGCTCACGCATTTTGAGCGATTCTTGCTGGCGAGGAAGATGGGGAGAAAAATGTTTAACTTTTATATGCGTTTAACCCTCTGTAGCCTGGTGGCTGGACTTGGTTCAAAGGGGAAGAGTAATGGTTAGAACTCTGATCGCCATGGGTGTTCGCAGAGTATTTCCAGGGATAACTCTGCGCTATCGGCGGCTTATAGACTTAATTAACGCCATTTTAAGCAACAGTGTTCATCAGCAATTGCAGATTGACTCGCTCTCTTCTCAGTTGAATGATATTCGACAGACACTTTTGGTTGTATCGCAGTCTGTTCATCATTCTGAGCGTCTGATATTGAAAAGTAAAGCACCATGGCGTTGTGTTTTTCTTGTCCACAGTGTTGAAATCTGGAGTAGTTTGCACGCCATCTGGCTCGCAATGAGTAAGGATCCTCGATTTGAACCAATAGTTGTGACTATCCCACGAAAATATCCAGGAAGCGAAAAACTTTGTAATGAAGAGAATACCCATAATGGCATTAAATCTAGGGGTATTCCGCATATACGGATAACTTCCGGAGATCTTTTTGATGATTTGTCTACTCTTCGTGCATTAGAGCCAAAAATTATTTTTAGACAATCACATTGGGATGCAGATATATCACCAGCTTTTGCTGCTGAATGGCTTGGTTTTGCGAAGCTTTATTATATCGATTACAGTATTGCCCCTATTCATGCCTCTGGATTTCGGGCAAGTCCTTTATATCGACGAGCGAGTAAAATATTTATCGCAAATGATGCAATACGCGAGTTTATTCCATCAACATTACCTGTGATTACTACAGGGCATCCACGAGTTGATTATTTGCGCAACGCAAAACCCAGTTGGCCGATAAATACAGGAAATAAATTTAAAATAATATGGAGTGCTCACCACTCCACGGGAACTGATTGGACCAATTTCGGTACATTTTGGATGGTGAGATCGTTTATGCTCAATCTGGCACAGGCGCATCCTGAAATTGATTTTTTGTTCAGTCCTCATCCTGCGCTTGTCAGCCAAATGCAAACAATGTCTAACACATCCTCTTCAGAATTTGATGTGTTTTATGCCAGATGGTGTGCACTGCCGAATACAGGAGTACTTACAGATGGCGACTACGCCGGTCCGTTCAAGGCTTCCGATTTGCTGATTGTTGATGGGATAAGTTTCCTGCTTGAATACCAGCTTAATCAGAAACCTGTATTGTTTTTAGAGCGTGAAGATCATAGCCCATTCAATGCATTTGGCGTTCATGTCAGGAAAGGGGTTCATCCTATCCCTGCAGAGCAGCCAGAGCAGTTGATCCCATGGTTAGATCATTTCTCATCTGGAGGTAAAGATCCGTTGCAAAATGAGCAGAAAGCTTTGTGCGAAACGTATTTCAACCAACAAAGGGTGCCAGAAGCTATACTAGAAAGCATTGCTAATGACATGGCAGCATCATCAAAATAAAAATAAGTAGTATAAATTTCTGCAAGTTAGAACTGTTAGGACTATAATTTATCCATTATGTTGATACGTATCTGCATCAAATGCTGATCAATTTGTTAGAGACATTTATCAAAATGAAATTTTTGATTAACAATTTTATAGTTTACAATTCTGATGATGGTTCTTTAGTTAACAAAACTCGTCCGGACGATATTATTGTTTTACCACATATGGCTGCACGTGTTCTTACATGCTTGTTAATCAACGCAGGAAAGGTCGTCCCCAGAGAAGCAATTTTTGATTATGTATGGTCTGGAAATGAGATGCTTGCATCAAATAACAGTCTTACTCAATATGTTTCTTTTATAAGAAAAACTCTTACAGACCTGGAATGTCAAGAGGAGTTAATTAAGACAATACCACGCGTTGGTTTTTATTTATCTGGCGATAATGTTAGTAATTATAAAAATGGCGGTTTTAGTTTGCTCAAGGATGTTTTTTTTAGTAAATATCTTTTTGCAATTCTAAGTTTTATGATTTTACTTTTGGTTTTAATATATCAAGTTTTTTTTCTTAAAGATCGATTAACAAACAAGGAACTCTTTTATTTTAGTGAAATAGATTCTTGTAAAATCTACACGCTTAAAAAGGTAAGCGAGCATGATTTTGCATCAATTCGTTCCAGGATAGAGAAGATGGTTGAAAATGAAAGTTTTAACATAGCCTGTACTAAGGGTTTCTCGTATGTGTATCAATCCGATGAACGTATTTCATTAGAGGGTAAGGGGCGGGAATTTATTAGCCGTTGCAATATTTCTGGTGAGAAAAATAATATTATTTCAGCTTGCAATGGAGTGTACATCAATGCGCGCAATTATTAAGTTAATTATTCTGATGTTTTTCATCATCATTGTTTTAGCTAATTTATATTACTTCTTTGATGTGTCAAAGCGAGAAATGATTAATTGTGAGTCACCCGTACTGATCCCCATGCCAAAAAAAGGATTTCAATACAGCGGTATAATCGGCATGACTTTTAATCCCAACGGGACTGGAATGGCTTCTTTTTCTGGGGAACTTACAGAGTTGGATACTAATGCTACATTTGATGTGCTGAGGATTATATATTTCGATTACTCGATAGAATACTTCAGCTATTTCACATTATCAAATTTCTTTATCAAAAAAAATGTTAATGATTCAACTGATGATAAGATGTTCAATCGACTAATGTTTGATTTGAGTACAGCTGGCCGTCGAATTCGAGTTGAAAGATTGAAGGGCAACGCTTTCCTTATCGAAAATACATTTAATCCGATTTTCATTTGCATTGAAAGATGATTAATTACCGGTATAAAAATCAGAGTGTTTAACGGGTGTTTATGCTGTAAATTTTCTAAATTTAAGGATAAAAACCTATATTCATGTGTGTTTTAAACTAAATGTGCCGCTTAAAGAGGTTTTGAGGATATCATTTGCAACAATTCTGAAAGACTTCGAGGTTGGCTTTTCTTATGAGCAGCAATGCGGTAAATGATGATTTTTATTATTTGTTGTTGGGTGAAACCGAAAAAAATATAATTGGAAAAAGTCTTTCTGAAAAAGATGCAAACGATGAATTTAGTGGTGATGCATCTATTAAAATAGATGTTGCTTTAAGAGAAATTGGAAAGCTTAATGAAACAATAGGGCTTGCTAAAGGGCGTAAAGGATTCGCTAATTTGAGTCTTATATATCAAACGCTTAGTGTCACCACTGAAGCAGGATTGACAACGAGACAGATAGCGGATATTTGTGGGCTATCTATTTACGTGACACGGAATTGGTTAACAAAGTTGAATGAGGCAGGGGTAATATGTTGTCATCTTTCTGATGGAAAATCATTAGGTTGGACTATTGATTTGTAATGCCTGCGTTCTATTTGAGATGCGATATTTTTTAAACAAATATAAAAAAATTACTATCAGTTGGACTAACCTCTGGCTTCTGTCTCCCTATGTTTATAGATATAGCTGTCATTAGCATTATAGGAATTTATATTGTCTAATTCCCATTTCGATGTGTGGTTAGTAACTTTGATGTTGTGCTACGATTCAGTGCAGGATATTGACGATACTCATTTAATTGTCACGGCTAAAGGTGTAACTCTTTCTGATTGCTTTTAAACATAATATATATCCCCCTCATTAGTAACCTGCTTAAGTTATTTTTCGCGTTGTAGGAGTTCAGCAATAGTATTTGACTGCTCGTTGTTTGCAGATAATCCCGGCTGTACTCATTTATCCCTGTGTAGATGCTTTGAGAGGCGCTAAAAATATGTGATGCTACTCAGGTGAATAGGAAGAGCTCGTTCAATTACCTGTTTTTAGCATTTTAACTTCTAATTTTTGAGTTAACATTTACAGCTTATGGAAATTATTCCTTTGAACTATTTTAAATGACTTTAATGTGTCTTTTAAACCTGTGATGATTCATTTTCCAGAAAGGTTGACTGTTCTGTGAAACTACCGGCGTCGGTATCGACATAGTTCTTGATTAGGCGCTGAATACGCTCTGCATTGAGACAATTCAGTAGAACGAAACATGCTATCGCTTAATGCATATTTAATCCGCTCAAGAAAAAATGACGTGTTCAGGTGGTGAGATTTCGCTGGGCAGTAAGGGTGGCTCCAACTCACCGCCAACGATATGGACAATCATTCGATTTATTTTCATTGCATTAATTTCTTCATTCGTTAAAAAACACATAGTGATACCCCGTTATTTCGTGTCTTATTTTATCATTAATTGCTGTAACAGGTTTCAACCCGGGTAGTATAGGTAATCCATTGTCCCTGCATAAAATATTTCAACATAGGGTCAGATGTTAGTGATTCCCTGGCCCTCTCCGAAGAAAGGTATAACATGAAAAAAATAAAATAAGGAAACATTCTCCCGGAATTTCTGCCGGGAGAATAGATTATAGGTGTTGTTGTCCGGCATAATCGTAAGGTGAGACCGGATTTTCACAGTTTGCCTCCAGGTAATTCGCCCACCACTGCAGCATCAGTCTGCGCTCATCTAGAAACTCCGCCTTATGAATGTAAGCTGCCCGAACTCCGTTACGTTCCTGATGGCTCATTTGACGCTCTACTGCATCCCTTGACCACAGTCCCGATTCAATCAATGAACTGCATGCCATTGCCCGGAAGCCGTGACCACAGACTTCGACCTTTGTATCGTAGCCAATCAGCCGTAATGCGTTATTTACCGTATTTTCACTCATGGGTTTCCACGGGTTGTGATCGCCGGTGAAAATCAATTCATGTTCTCCGCTGATGGTGTGGATCTGCTGCAGTATATTCAGCGCCTGAGTAGAGAGTGGCACAAGATGCTCTGTTCGCATTTTTGAGCCACGATGGGAATACTTGACCCCTTCAATAGGTTTCCGCTCAGGAGGAATGGTCCACATGGCTTTCTTAAAGTCGATCTCAGACCACCTGGCAAAGCGCAGTTCACTGGAACGGATGAAGATAAGCAGGGTGAGTTTAGTTGCCAGTCGGGTGAGAGGTTGTCCTTTGAAGGTATCCATTCGTTCAAGTAGCTCTGAAATGCGATTTAAGGCGAGGGCAGGGCGGTGCTGGCGTTTAACCGTGGTTAACGCGCCAGCCATATCCACGGCAGGGTTATAGGTGATAATGCCTGACTGGGCAGCATAGCGCATGATTGCAGTGATACGCTGCTGAAGGCGTGCTGCAATTTCATAGATCTCTTTGGCTTCGGCAGCCTTTACTGGAACAAGTAAATCGGGAGTCCTGAGGGTGGTAATGTCACGTGAGCCAATAAAGGGAAACACATGAGTTTCGAGGCTTTTCAGTATCTTCTCACTATGTGAGGCTGACCATTTTTTGTTGCTCTTATGCCACTGCCTTGCGATGCCTTCAAATGTCTGAGCTGCTTCGGGGACTGACTTTTTGATCCGTTTCTGTTCGCACGGGTCAGTTCCCTCAGCTATCAGCTTCCTCGCCGTATCGCGTTTTTCCCTTGCTTCTGATAACGATACTTCAGGATAGACACCCAGGTCGAGCGTTTTCTCTTTGCCCAGAAACCGGTAGCGGAGTCGCCAGTAGCGTGAGCCGTTAGTGTGAACGAGCAAAAACATGTTGCCGCTGTCGGCAAGTTTATATGGTTTTTCATCCGGTTTAGCTGCAAGGATTTTAGCGTCAGTGAGCGCCATTGGCGGTATATCCTGATAGTAAAAGGGGTATAAATTTTATCGAATCAGACTATACCCTCAGTTGTACCCTCGCAAGGGACTTGATGTGGGTTGAAGCTGATTGAACTGGGTGGAGTTAAGGGATTGTAGAAGTGTTGGTTTTGGCGGGCTTAGAATGCAAAAACGGACCTCCGTGGAGGTCCGTTGATATGAATTTGGTGCCCGGACTCGGAATCGAACCAAGGACACGGGGATTTTCAATCCCCTGCTCTACCGACTGAGCTATCCGGGCAACGGGGCGCATTAAACCTTAATCCCGGATGGTCGTCAACCCTAATTCAGGAAAAGCTGTTCAACTGCTTAACTTTACGGCAATCTGTCCGTTTGCACCCCGAAATTGCACAAATCTTCCAGACAATGGGGGGGCTAAATAGCAATGCTGACAGATCAGAGGAGGGCGATATGGCGAACGACTGGCTTGAGCTACGTCAGCATGCAGACACAGGTATTGAAACCATTAAGGCACATTTCGAAGGCCATGCTTTCGACCCACACTGGCACGACAGCTATCTGGTGGGCATTACGCTTTCTGGCACTCAGCAGTTCCATTGCCGCCGCGAGCGTCACCAGAGCCAGCCGGGAGATGCCTTTCTGCTTGAACCCGGTGAAATCCATGATGGCGATGCCCCGGTCGAGGGCGGCTTTACCTATCTGACGTTCTATCTGGACGAACAGTGGCTGAACAACACGCTGCACGGGCTATACGAATCCACGCCCGGTAGTTATTCACTCCATTTTGCGCAAACCCTGACGCGTGAGCCGCAGCTGGTTCGCACCATCGGTGAGACGTTTAATGCGCTGCATCAGGATGAGATGAAAATTGTCCAGCAAAGCACGATGGATCACATGCTGGCGCAGATCACTTCCCATTGCCACTGGCGCAAAAGGCTCCCTTCGCAGCTGCAAAGCGCGGCGGTGGCACATCGGGCGCGTGACTATCTGTATGCGCATATGGGCGAAAATCTCGGGCTGTCTGATCTTGCGCGCGAGACGGGAACCGATCGCTTTACGCTGACACGCTGTTTCAAGCGTGAGTTCCATCTGGCACCGCACGCCTGGCTTATCCAGCTTCGGCTCGCAAAAGCCCGTCAGATGTTGGCTCGTGGCGATTTACCGGTGGATGTCGCTGCGTCACTGGGTTTTGCCGATCAGAGCCATCTTGGACGCTGGTTCCAGCGGGCCTATCGCATCACCCCAGCCCATTACCGAAAGTTGTGCACAAACCTTCCAGACGTTTCCAGAAAATAGCGGCACAGTCAGAGCTCCAAAAATAAGGAGCTACCTGTGAACGTGATGCCGTTTCTGCTGTTTGCTTTTGTCGCCTCGATAACGCCCGGCCCAACCAATATCCTTGTTCTGACCAACAGCCAGCACTACGGGGTGAAGGCGACGATTCCCGCCCTTGTCAGCGGCTGTGTGGCGGCCAGTGCCATCGTGCTGATCTCTGGCGCGGGTGCCGGGGAAGTGTTGCGCCAGTACCCGCTGATTCGTCAGGTAATGAGCTGGGCTGGCGTGCTGTGGTTAAGCTGGATGAGCTGGCAGTTATTCAGTGCGCCAGCGGCAAACCTGTCACATGGCTCGCATCACCGTTTTACGGCACGTGCGGCAGCGTTGTTACAGGTAATCAATCCAAAGACATGGATGATGGCGTTGGCCGTCGTGAGCCTGTTTGCGCCGGTTGGTGAGCATGCCCTGCGGGATGTGGCGCTGATGGCGCTCTGGTTCTTAATCATTTCGATTGCGTGTCTGATGTGCTGGGCGTGGCTGGGAAAGGCGGTAAATCGGGTGTTTCGCACCACCGTGGCGATGGTGCGCTTTCAACGCGTAATGGCGCTGTGCCTGCTCATCTCTGCGTGGGCAGGCATGCTGGCCTAAGTCAGCGCGCCACCCATACGGCACTGGGCAAAACGCAGGATATCTTCCGCGAGACGGTGCGCCGTCTCGACGTCAGCAAGGCTGCGGTTGACCAGCATACGGCTCAGGCAACCTTCCAGCACCAGCTCCATCTGCCGCGCGACCATTGCCGGATCGTCGACTTCGAGTCGGGTGAGCAACTCATGGGTAAAGTCGTGCGCCGCGCTTTTTTGCTGATCCGCCAGCTGATGGATCGGGTGCCCTGGATCAGGATAGAAAGTGCAGGCGGCGATAAACAGGCAGCCCGGGTAGCGTTTGTTGCGAACGCAATCCGCGAGGGCCGTATAACGCGCCAGTATTTTCTGCTCGTCCGTCAGCTCTTCGTTAAGCATTAACTGCCTGCGCCAGATATCCACCTGCTGGCTCAGATAGCGCAGGGCGTCGTACAGCAGCGCTTCTTTATCGGGCCAGAAGCGGCGAAGCTCATCCAGAGGATAATCGATGCGTTCGGCAACCATCTCAAGCGTGGTGCTGGCGATCCCTTGAACCTCAAGTAATTGCAGGGCTTGTCCCAGTACGTCTTCACGTTGCACGGTTTTCTCCTCCCAATGCTAACGGTTTCTCCCGTTAACAGTGTCGTTTACGGTTGGCGATCGCGCAAATGCGCGCTGAACGCTGTGGCATCCATAAATCCCGTCACGCGCCCGGCAGTCTGCTCTTCTCCTTGCTCATTAAAGAACAAAATAGTCGGCAGGCCGAGCACGTTGAGCTGTTTTAACAGAGCCTTGTCCTGCGCGTTATTGGCCGTTACATTGGCCTGCAGCAGAACGGTGTTTTTCAGCGCGTTTTGCACCTGCGGATCGCTAAAGGTGTATTTTTCAAACTCTTTACAGGCCACGCACCAGTCGGCGTAGAGATCGAGCATCACGGGTTTGCCTTTGGCCTGCGCCAGGGCGGTGTTCAGCTCATCAACGTTACTGATTTGAGTAAAGCTAAGATGCGCCTGGGTTTGTACGCCTGGGGAACCAAACGCCCAGTCCTGAAGGGGACGTACGCTCACCAGCGCGGCGGCCAGCAGGATAATTTGCACGATTCGCATCCACGGCTTCTGCGCGTGCAGGCTGGTAATAAACGCCCAGCTGAAGAACGCCACACCCAGAAGCGCCCACAGGCGCACTCCCCAGACATCGCCAATCACACGTTCGAGCAGGAATACCGGCAGGGCCAGAATCACAAAGCCGAACGCCGTTTTCACGGTTTCCATCCACGGACCGCTTTTCGGCAGCAGACGGTTGCCAAAAACAGTGACCAGAATCAGCGGCAGCCCCATGCCCAGTGCATAAAGATAGAGCGTCCCGCCACCGAACCACATGTTCCCGCTCTGAGCGATGTAGAGCAGAATTGCGCTAAGCGGCGCGGTAGTGCAGGGGGAGCAGATCAGCCCTGCAATGGCGCCCATTGCAAAGACGCCGCCAGCAGAACCGCCCTGCTGACGGTTGCTCATCAGTGTCAGGCGTGTTTGTAGTGACGACGGCAGCTGCAAGGTGAATAACCCAAACATCGACAGTGCAAGCAGGGTAAAGACCACCGACAGCCCGATGAGAACATAAGGGTGCTGGAGCGCCGCCTGGAACTGAAGCCCTGCTGCGGCCACGATCAGGCCAAGGGCGGTGTATGTCAGCGCCATCCCCTGAACATAGATAAAGGCCAGCAGCAACGCACGGGCGGTGGATAAACGCTGTTTGCCGCCGAGGACGATGCCGGAAATCAGGGGATACATCGGCAGAACACAGGGCGTGAAGGCGATACCAATACCGATCAACAACGCCCACAGCGCGGAGAAAGGCAGCTTAGCGCTCGTATCATCCGTTTCCACTGCGGGTGCTGAAGGTGCAGAGGACGCCTGCACTTCGCTCAGCGGCACCACTTTGGTCTCTGGCGGATAGCAGAAACCTGCGTCGGCGCAGCCCTGGTATGTCACCGTCAGCGTTGCGCCCGAACTGGCCTGATTTACAGTGACCGGCACCGTCAGCCGATGGCGGTAGATTTCGCTTTTGCCGTAGAACTCATCTTCGTGCCATTCGCCTGCGGGCAGCTGCGGCTCGCCGACATTCGCGCGAGCAGGGGTAATGCTCACCTGCTTACGGTAGAGGTAATAGCCCTCTTTGACCTGCCAGGTCAGATTGAGATCGTGCTGGTTCTGCTGGAAGTCGAAAACAAACGCCTGGTCGGCGGGAATAAAATTAGAGCGGCCGGGCGCGTCGAATAACCCGGCAAAAACTGATGTGCTGCACAGCAGCAGGATCAGCGTAAGGAAGCGTTGAGCCATGAGAGATAATCGTTATCGCCGTGAACCACTGGCAGCACCAGCAGTTCTGGGGTCTGGTATGGATGATGGGACTTGAGGCAGTCGAGAAGCGCTTGCTGATGTGCGACGTTGGTTTTCAGCAGCATCTGCACTTCGTACTCCTGTTCCAGCTTGCCTTCCCAGTAGTACATCGAGGTAGCGCCGGGCAGGATCGTCACACAGGCAGCGAGCTGTTCTGCCAGCACTTTGGCGGCAAGCTCCTGGGCAGTGGCTTCATCGGGGACGGTACACAGTACAACGACAGCGTCAGGTGTATTCACTACTCGACCTCCTCATCGCGAAAAAATCACTATATCACGCTGAGCCTGAGGGCATTAATGAATCGGGCCGCTGAGCGGCCCGACTTTAACTATTTTTACAACACCGAAAGCTTAAAGAATCACACTACCGATCAGGAAACCGAAGCACACGGCAAACACCACGCCCATCGTGCCCGGAATAAAGAACGGATGGTTAAAGACGAAGCGTCCGATGCGCGTCGTCCCGGTATCGTCCATCTGCACGGCCGCGACCAGCGTCGGATAGGTTGGCAGAATAAACAGGCCAGAAACGGCAGCGAAAGAGGCCACAGCGGTCAGCGGCGACACGTTCAGTGCCAGCGCCATCGGCATCAGCGCTTTCGCCGTCGCGGCCTGAGAATACAGCAGCGCGGAAGCCACAAAGAAAATTACCGCCAGCAGCCACGGATGGCCTTGAATCACGGTACCTGCAGTCTCTTTAATCCAGTCGATATTGTGGGAAACGAAAGTATCACCCAGCCACGCCACACCGAGGATACAGATACAGGCGCTCATCCCGGCTTTGAAGGTGCTGGAGCTGAGAATGCTGTCCGTTTCCACGCCGCACAGCACGGTGGTCAGGGTCGCGACGCTCAGCATAATAATCAGGATCGCGTTGGTGGTATTCATCAGCGGTGTTGCCACCAGGCCGAGGCTTGGGCTATTGACGATGGCATAAATCACCACGCAGACCACGCCCAGCAGGAACAGCAGTACCGACAGTTTCGCGCGCGGTTTGATCTCAACTTTATTTTCACCGCGCAGTTCGATCAGACCTTCTTCCAGACGTTTCAGGTACACCGGATCGTCAGAAAGTTTGGAGTTAAACAGTATAGTGACCAGGAACGACATCAGCAGTACGGCCAGCAGCGTCGATGGGATCACCACGGAGAGCAGATGAATATAGCTAACGCCATGGCCTTCCATTACTGATGACATATAGACCACTGCGGCAGAAATCGGCGAGGCGGTAATCGCGATCTGCGCGGACACCACAGCAGTCGACAGCGGGCGGCACGGCTTAATGCCTTGCTCTTTCGCCACTTCGGCAATAACCGGCAGCGTTGCCAGAGAGATGTTGCCCGTACCGGCAAAAATCGTCAGGAAGTAGGTCACGACCGGCGCGAGAATGGTGATGTATTTCGGGTTTTTGCGCAGCAGTTTTTCCGTTTGATTAACCAGATAATCCAGGCCACCCGCAATCTGCATGGCCGAGATGGCTGCAATCACCGCCATGATGATAGAGATAACGTCAAACGGGATTTTCCCCGGTGCGACACCAATGGCTGCCAGAACCAGCACGCCCAAACCCCCGGCATAGCCGATACCAATCCCTCCTAGCCTGGCGCCGAGGAAAATCGCCGCTAAAACGATAATCAGCTCAATGACAATCATAATCGCTTCCTTGAATGTTAGTTGTTGGATACGTAAATGTTATTTTTGTGATGTCCTATAAAAGCAAAAAGGCACGTCACAAGTGACGTGCCTTTCGGAAGTTTAACCCGAACTGTTATTGTTCGCTTTCATCGGTATAACGCTTCGCTTTGTAGGCCGGGTGCATCAGGTTCTGCGCCGAGAAGATATCATCCAGCTCAGCCTCTGTCAGCAGTCCACGCTCAAGGACGACTTCGCGCACGCTCTTACCGGTTTCGGCACAAATCTTCCCGACGATGTCACCGTTATGGTGGCCGATGAACGGGTTCAGGTAAGTGACGATACCGATGGAGTTGTAGACGAAGCTTTCGCACACGGCTTTGTTCGCCGTGATGCCGTTAATGCATTTTTCCAGCAGGTTGTAGCAGGCGTTGGTCAGAATGTGGATGGACTCAAACATCGCCTGGCCAATCACTGGCTCCATGACGTTCAACTGCAGCTGACCCGCTTCGGAGGCCATGGTCACGGTAATGTCGTTGCCGATGACTTTGAAGCACACCTGGTTCACGACTTCTGGCACAACCGGGTTCACTTTAGCTGGCATGATGGACGAACCGGCCTGCAGTTCTGGCAGGTTGATTTCGTTCAGGCCAGCGCGTGGACCGGAGGAGAGCAAGCGCAGGTCGTTACAGATTTTGGAGAGTTTCACTGCCAGACGTTTCAGCGCACTGTGCACCATCACGTAGGCACCGCAGTCGGAGGTCGCTTCGATCAGGTCTTCCGCCGGAACAACCGCCAGATTGGACACTTCCGCCAGTTTCTGTACCGCCAGCTGTTGATAGCCGTCCGGGGTATTCAGACGCGTACCGATGGCGGTGGCGCCAAGGTTCACTTCCAGCAGCAGCTCAGAGGTGCGCAGGATATTGCGGGTCTCTTCATTCAGCAGCACGTTAAAGGCATGGAACTCCTGGCCGAGGGTCATCGGCACGGCATCCTGCAGCTGGGTACGGCCCATTTTCAGAATGTCCTGGAACTCAACGGCTTTACGCTGGAAGCCATCGCCCAGCTGGTTAATCGCGTCGATCAGTTTCACCACAGAGGCGTACACGGCGATACGGAAACCGGTCGGGTAGGCGTCGTTGGTAGACTGACACTTGTTAACGTGGTCGTTTGGATTGAGGTACTGGTACTCACCTTTCTGGTGGCCCATCAGTTCAAGACCGATGTTAGCCAGCACCTCGTTGGTATTCATGTTGACGGAGGTCCCCGCACCGCCCTGATAGACGTCAACCGGGAACTGATCCATGCATTTGCCGTTGTTCAGCACTTCATCGCAGGCGGCGATGATGGCATTTGCAGCGCTTTTCGGAATGGTTTGCAGCTCTTTGTTTGCCAGTGCTGCGGCTTTTTTCACCATCACCATGCCACGTACAAATTCAGGGATGTCGCTGATTTTGTTGTTGCTGATGTAAAAGTTTTCAATCGCTCTCAGAGTGTGAATACCGTAGTAGGCATCCGCTGGAACTTCCCTGGTACCCAACAAATCTTCTTCGATACGAATGTTGTTTAACATGTGAACCTTCTTTTAAAGCGGCCGATGGATTGTACTAAACACACAGTAGATATGTGGTTTTCAATATTTGCTGACCGACGATTATTCCCTCAATCAGCCAGATACTCGAGATCATATGCTGATGATAGCGAATTGCCGTAATCTGGATCACTTATTATCGCCCTCATCTCATGATAATTATTAATCTGTGAAATGAATCACCGCTTGAATATTTCCAGAAAAAATATCCGTGCAAACCGATTGAAATTTGGCTAACCGTCTCCATCTCAGAAAGACGCGACTCGCAAACACATACAGACAGAGGCCAAAGGCGTCTGCCACACAGGAGAAACCAGTGCGCTGGATACCTTTTATTGCCATTTTTCTCTATGTTTACATCGAGATTTCTATTTTTATCCAGGTCGCCCACGTGCTGGGCGTCCTGCTGACGCTGATCCTGGTCATCTTCACATCCGTAATTGGGATGTCGTTGGTGCGCAATCAGGGTTTCAAAAATTTCCTGTTAATGCAGCACAAGATGGCGGCGGGAGAAAGCCCGGCAGCCGAGATGATCAAAAGCGTGTCCCTGATTCTTGCGGGCCTGCTGCTGATTCTGCCGGGGTTCTTCACCGATTTCCTTGGCCTGTTACTGCTATTGCCACCGGTGCAAAAACTTCTGACCATGAGACTGCTACCGCATCTGCGTTTTAACCGCATGCCTGGCGGCGGTTTCAGCACTGGGCCGGGAAATGGAGAGACCTTTGACGGGGAGTTTCAGCGTAAGGACGATCAGCGCGACCGCCTCGATCATAAAGACGACCGCTGACAGGTGTGCCCGGTGGCGCTTCGCTTACCGGGCCTAATCTCTTGCAGGCCGGAAAAGCGCAGCGCTATCCGGCGTTTAAAGCACGCTTCGTTTCGGCAAGAACATCCATAGCCCTGCCAGCATCACCAAAGCGTACACACTCTTCCAGCCAACCATCACCAGCAGCAGCAAACACAACACGCCACCGACTACCGCCAGCACTTTAAATCGTCCCTTCAGTAACCGGCATCCTGCCAGCATGCACAGCAGATACATGATGATGAAAATGCCGTTCGCATAGACGATCAGCGCATCGAGATTGATATTCAGCCCATAAATACACAGGGTGCTCAGCACGCAACAGCCCAGCACCGCGTTTAGCGCGTTAAGGGGTAGCTGGCGCTTTGACAGGCGCGACAGGCGGCTGTCCGGCTTATACTGCGCCTGGGACCACACCAGGCGGGCGAAGCTCTGAATATAGATATTGAGGCTGGCGAAGCAGGCGAGATAACCAATCACGCAGGCAATCCACAGGGCTTTGACGCCAAAGAGTTGCACCACGATCCCTGGTAGCGAAGCGGCTGCGGCCATGTCGGCGCTATAAGCATTGAAATGCAGCACCAGCACCGTACAGGCCCAGTAAACGGTGCCCGCCAGCAGCAGGCCAATCATCAGTGCGCGCGGAAAATCTCGCTCCGGCTGTTTAAACTCTGACGCCAGATGCGCGAACGCCTCCAGCCCGACAAAACACCAGAACATCACCGCAAGCGCGGCGAAAAGTTGTGTGTGCTCGATATCAGCGATCGCCGGGAACGGAATTGCGCTCACCTGAATATCGCCCGCCCACCATATCGCCGCAATCAACGCGACGATTAGCACGGCGACCAACGTTTGTAGATTAGCGCTTGAACTGGCACCGCGAGACCCGACCCACCAGACGATCGCCAGTGTCCCCAGCTCCGCCAGCAGAAGCTGTTCGTCATGCCAGCCAAACAGCGCCTGACCAAAACCGGTGGCGATGTGCAGGGCAGCAGGAAGCCCTACAGGGATGACCGACAGGAAAAGCCAGCCGGTGACGCGCTCCAGCCGTGGGCCAAACGCCATGCCGACAAAATGCGCCACGCCACCGGCGCTGGGGAAATGGCGGCCGAGCGTCGCAAAGACAATCGCAATCGGAAAAACCAGCACGATCAGCACCGGCCACGCCCACAGACTGTTATTTCCTGCCACCAGAGCCGCCAGTGCGGGCACGGCAAAAACGCCGGTACCTAACAAGGAGGTGGAGAGCAAACCAACGCCCTGCGCCAGCCCCAGCTCCTGTTTGAGTCCACTCATTCACTTCGTCCTGCCACCATCAAAAGAGAGGCGATGGTAACACTTTCACAAATTTTTTTTCGACTGCCCCTTGAAGGGGCAAAATCCGACCCCCATCTCTCAGGGCACCAGTCGGTAAACCTTTTACGGCCCGGCGTCTTCCATAACTGATAATGACTTTCTCGAAGGAGAGCTATCAATGAGTATTCGTCCGTTACATGATCGTGTGATCGTCAAGCGTAAAGAAGTTGAAACCAAATCTGCAGGCGGCATCGTACTGACCGGTTCTGCAGCAGCCAAATCAACTCGTGGCGAAATCATCGCTGTCGGTAAGGGCCGCATCCTGGAAAACGGTACAGTGCAACCGCTGGACGTTAAAGTTGGCGACATCGTGATTTTCAACGATGGCTACGGCGTGAAATCCGAGAAGATCGACAATGAAGAAGTGTTGATCATGTCCGAAAGCGACATCCTGGCAATTGTTGAAGCGTAATCCGCGAAACGATACTGAACGAATTTGAGGAAATAAGAACATGGCAGCTAAAGACGTAAAATTCGGTAACGACGCTCGTGTGAAAATGCTGCGCGGCGTAAACGTACTGGCAGATGCAGTTAAAGTGACCCTGGGCCCGAAAGGCCGTAACGTAGTGCTGGATAAATCCTTCGGCGCACCAACCATCACTAAAGATGGCGTTTCCGTTGCACGTGAAATCGAACTGGAAGACAAATTCGAAAACATGGGCGCGCAGATGGTGAAAGAAGTTGCCTCTAAAGCGAACGACGCTGCAGGCGACGGTACCACCACCGCGACCGTGCTGGCTCAGGCGATCATCGCTGAAGGCCTGAAAGCTGTTGCTGCGGGCATGAACCCAATGGACCTGAAGCGCGGTATCGACAAAGCGGTTATCGCCGCTGTTGAAGAGCTGAAAGCCCTGTCCGTACCATGCTCCGACTCTAAAGCGATTGCGCAGGTTGGTACTATCTCCGCTAACTCCGACGAAACCGTAGGTAAACTGATCGCTGAAGCGATGGACAAAGTCGGTAAAGAAGGCGTGATCACCGTTGAAGACGGTACCGGTCTGGAAGACGAACTGGACGTAGTAGAAGGTATGCAGTTCGACCGCGGCTACCTGTCCCCATACTTCATCAACAAGCCAGAAACCGGCGCTGTTGAACTCGAAAGCCCGTTCATCCTGCTGGCTGACAAAAAAATCTCCAACATCCGTGAAATGCTGCCAGTGCTGGAAGCCGTTGCGAAAGCCGGTAAACCACTGGTAATCATCGCTGAAGATGTTGAAGGCGAAGCACTGGCAACGCTTGTGGTTAACACCATGCGTGGCATCGTGAAAGTCGCTGCGGTTAAAGCACCTGGCTTCGGCGATCGTCGTAAAGCAATGCTGCAGGACATCGCAACGCTGACCGGCGGTACCGTGATTTCTGAAGAAATCGGTATGGAGCTGGAAAAAGCGACTCTGGAAGACCTGGGTCAGGCGAAACGCGTTGTGATCAACAAAGACACCACCACCATCATCGATGGCGTGGGTGACGAAGGCGCAATCCAGGGCCGTGTTACTCAGATCCGTAAGCAGATCGAAGAAGCGACCTCTGACTACGACCGTGAAAAACTGCAGGAGCGCGTAGCGAAACTGGCAGGCGGCGTTGCAGTAATCAAAGTCGGTGCTGCTACCGAAGTTGAAATGAAAGAGAAGAAAGCGCGCGTTGATGACGCCCTGCACGCAACCCGTGCTGCGGTAGAAGAAGGCGTGGTTGCGGGTGGTGGTGTTGCGCTGGTTCGCGTTGCCGCTAAACTGGCTGGCCTGACTGCTCAGAACGAAGATCAGAACGTGGGTATCAAAGTTGCGCTGCGCGCAATGGAAGCTCCACTGCGTCAGATCGTGTCCAACGCCGGTGAAGAGCCGTCTGTTGTGGCGAACAACGTGAAAGCAGGCGAAGGTAACTACGGTTACAACGCAGCAACTGAAGAATACGGCAACATGATCGACTTCGGTATCCTGGACCCAACTAAAGTTACCCGTTCTGCTCTGCAGTACGCGGCATCTGTAGCGGGTCTGATGATCACCACCGAATGCATGGTGACCGACCTGCCTAAAGGCGATGCTCCTGACTTAGGCGCAGGCGGCATGGGCGGTATGGGTGGAATGGGCGGCATGATGTAATTGCCCTACGCCCGGCATCGTTCTGTAACCAGAATGCGTTGGGCGTAACCCTCCCTGAATTGAAAAACCCCCAGGCAGAAATGTCTGGGGGTTTTTCTTTTGTTCATCTTTTTAGTATAAGGTTTACACACGGACAACTCTTGTCCAGCTTATTGCAAACGGGGAATAACATGCGCGTTAAAGTCTGTGCAGGGATCGTAGGGGCAGCGTTGCTGCTGGCAGGTTGTAGCTCCAGTAATGAGCTCTCCTCGGCGGGTCAGGGCGTTCGCTTTGTGGAAGATAAGCCGGGCAGCGAGTGCCAGCTGTTAGGTTCGGCAACCGGTGAGCAGAGTAACTGGATGTCGGGTCAGCACGGTGACGAAGGCGGTTCAATGCGTGGTGCCGCGAATGCGCTGCGTAACCAGGCGGCGGCAATGGGAGGCAACGTCATTTACGGTGTGAGCAGCCCGTCGCAAGGCATTCTGTCGAGCTTTGTCCCGACGGCCAGTTCCATGAACGGCCAGGTCTATAAGTGCCCGAACTGAGTCTCGTGCGGGCTAATGTCCTCACCTGAACCCTCTGTTTATCGCAGAGGCTACAAACAAAAAACGGCAACAACGGTTGCCGTTTTGTTTTGACCATCCGCCATCCGCTTTTTACGACTGACGTAGCTGCAAATCCAGCGGCGTTTTGCTCGGCTCACCACCAATTTCTCGCGCCAGTTTCGGCACCATATAGCCTGATACCAGCGTCAACAGCTCCCGCATAATCTGCCGGGCTTCCTCATCGCTCACCATGAAATGCGCCGCACCCTGAACGCGGTCCAGCACATGCAGGTAATAGGGCATAACCGACGCATCAAACAGCGCATTGCTCAGATCGGCGAGCGCACGTGCGTTATCATTCACGCCGCGCAACAGCACGCTCTGGTTTAACAAGGTCACGCCAGCCTGGCGCAGACGAACCATCGCCGAACGAAATGCGTCGTCGATCTCGTTGGCGTGGTTAATGTGATTCACCAGCAGGATTTGCAGTCGCGACTGTTCGAAGCGCGAAACCAGGGTATCCGTAATGCGCGCGGGGATCACAATCGGCAGACGACTGTGAATGCGTAACCGTTTGATGTGTGGGATCGCTTCGAGTTGCGTGAGCAGCCAGTCCAGCTCATGATCCTTCGCCATCAGTGGATCGCCACCGGAAAAGATGATCTCATCCAGCTCCGGATGGGCGGCAATATAGTCCAGTGCCACCTGCCAGTTGCGCTTATTGCCCTGATTTTCGGCATACGGGAAGTGGCGACGGAAACAATAGCGACAATTTACCGCACAGCCACCTTTCACCAGCAGCAGCGCACGGTTGAGGTATTTATGCAGCAGGCCCGGCACCACGCTATTCTGTTCTTCCAGCGGATCGGTGCTATAGCCCGGCGCTGTCACGAACTCATCCTGCGAGGTAAGTACCTGTTTCAGAAGCGGATCGTCGGGATTGCCTTTCTCCATGCGCGCGACAAACGCACGCGGAACGCGCAGGGCAAAGAGGCGTTTTGCTTCACGACCGGCGAGCAAATTTTCATCTGTGTCTATATTCAATAGACGCAGCAGTTCATCAGGACTGGTGATTACATCGGCAAGTTGCGATAACCAATCTTCTCTGGACGGGGTATTTAGGGTTACAATATGCGCCATTTTGTGGCTTAGCTACCAGTTAACAATTTTCAGAGGGCCTTATGGCGACTTACTATAGCAACGATTTTCGTGCTGGTCTTAAAATCATGATGGACGGCGAACCGTATGCGGTTGAAGCCAGCGAATTCGTTAAACCAGGTAAAGGCCAGGCATTTGCGCGCGTTAAGCTGCGTCGCCTGCTGACCGGTACCCGTGTTGAGAAAACCTTCAAATCCACCGACTCCGCTGAAGGCGCTGACGTGGTCGATATGAACCTGACCTTCCTGTACAACGACGGCGAGTTCTATCACTTCATGAACAACGAAACTTTCGAGCAGCTGGCTGCTGATGAGAAAGCCGTTGGTGACAACGCGAAATGGCTGCTGGATCAGGCTGAATGCATCGTGACCCTGTGGAACGGTCAGCCTATCAGCGTGACTCCGCCTAACTTCGTTGAGCTGGAAATCATTGAAACCGATCCAGGCCTGAAAGGTGACACCGCAGGGACTGGCGGCAAGCCAGCAACGCTGTCCACTGGCGCAGTGGTTAAAGTTCCATTGTTCGTTCAGATTGGCGAAGTGATCAAAGTGGATACTCGCTCTGGCGAATACGTATCCCGCGTGAAGTAATTCATGTAAATGATTGAGGCGCAGCGTCTGCTGCGCCTGATTGATTCAGGCAGGGATGATGAAACGTACCGTTAAAATTCTGCTGATGCTGGTGCTCTCCAGCGCGATCCTTTCCGGGTGCAACACCGCACGTGGTGTCGGCGAGGATATTAAAGATCTGGGCCATGTTATTTCCCACGCGGCCAGCTAATCACTTCTAAAACTCCGAAAAAATACGTCCTTTTCCGTCGACCGGCGGGATTTTGTCTATCCTTAAGTGGCTATACACAAATAACATTGGCTATAAAAGGAAGATATATTATGGTTAAGAAAACAATTGCAGCGATCTTTTCTGTACTGGTGCTTTCCTCAGTATTAACCGCATGCAACACCACGCGTGGCGTGGGTGAAGATATCCAAAGCGGCGGTAACGCTATTTCCGGTGCAGCAACGAAAGCACAGAATTAATAGCGGTGTTAACGGACGGTACGGAACTGCCACCGTACCGTCAGCTTGCAACGTCCTGAAGTGTCAAAAACGGTGAAAACCGCGTATCCATATGCAGCTTCATACGGATGTTCCGTTTGTAGGTGTAGACCGTCTTACTGTTAATACTCAGTTTACCGGCAATTTTCTGATTGCTGGCGCCTTCCATCCACAGTGCTAATACTTTCTCTTCCTGTCGGGTCAGGAGCGGCGTCGCAATTTGCGGTATCTCATAGCTGGCACAGGAACTCAGGGCGTCATTAATCACCGTCGCCAGCGTGTAGAGCGGTGTGTTTTTACACAGCGAGGCCCACAGCGGGAACTGTTTTATATATTGCGACATGTCCGTTTTTTCGCTGGATTGCAGCAAAATAAAAGGCCGCGTCTCGCTGGCAATGAGCAGCGAGGAGAGTTGCTGGATATCACCCATATCCTGAGTAAAACTATTTAAGTCAGCAATAATCAGCGTAGGGTTCCATTGCAGGATATGCTCCCGGGCAAGGAACAGGTTGTTAACGCCGGTGACCATAAAAGAGCCGGGGAACAGACCTGAATGATTGAGCCATGCTGCAAACCCTGAGCGGGTGAAGTGACAACGGTCAATCAAGAGAATTTTAAACATGTTTTTTTTCGCATCAGGCAACGGGTTCGGCTTTCTGCCATCAGAAAGCACACCATCATAGGGAAGTCCGATGAGTGATAAATGATGGAACTCCGTTGCATACTGAGGCTATTTCAGGCTTTTACTTACATTCAGCAAACAGATTGAAAAAAAATCACATCTTGCGCAGAATAGGCCTCTCAACTCAGCCTTGCGGGACGACCTGCAAGCGCTTCTCTCACCGGGGACGGCCCCAGACTGTTATTTAAGTTAAGGAGCCTGACATGTCCTGGATAATTCTCTTGATCGCCGGTTTGCTGGAAGTGGTGTGGGCCATTGGCCTGAAATACACCCACGGTTTTACACGCCTCACGCCCAGCATCATTACCGTCACCGCGATGATTGTCAGTATTGCACTGCTCTCCTGGGCGATGCGCACGCTGCCCGTGGGGACAGCCTATGCCGTGTGGACGGGAATTGGCGCTGTCGGTGCGGCAATTACCGGTATTCTGCTGTTGGGGGAATCCGCGAGTCCGGCGCGTATCGCCAGCCTCGCGTTAATCGTCGCGGGGATTATTGGGCTTAAACTCAGCACCCATTAATGCGGCTGTTCAACCCAGATTAATTTCGACACATCAAACCCTTGTCGGGTCGCGACATCAAGCATTTGCTTTTTCATTTCGTCAGAAATGGTCGGTGTGCGTGAGAGTATCCACAGATAGTCGCGATCCGGCCCGCAGACCAGCGCATGGCGATATTCCCGGTCCAGCGCAATCACGTTATACCCGCCGTAGAACGGGCCAAAAAACGACACTTTCAGCGCGGCTCTGCTCGGGTCGCCGGTAAAGTAGGCTTTGCCGATCGTCTGCTGCCACATTCCACGCTCTGGATTATATCCCTTATTAATGACCTGAATGCCACCGTCATCCATGGTGCTGTAGGTTGCGGTGACGCGCTGTAGCCCGCGCTCAAAGCGGTGATCGAGACGGGCGATTTCATACCAGGTACCGAGATAACGCTGTGCATCAAAGTTATTAACTACGGTGACGCCATTCGGCGGGGTAGGGGAACTACAGGCCACAACTAAAAACGCGGCTGTCACCGCGGCGATAACAGGCAAAATGCGCATAGAAGTTTCCTTGCTGCTTTTTTGTTAAGTGTAGATGACAGCAAGGAAAATGCGGGACAAAAGGTTACTGGAGCGCGTCCAGAATACGGAACGCGGCATCTACACGAGCTGGGTTGGGATAGCTTTTATTCGCCAGCATCACGATGCCGAGATCTTTTTCCGGAATAAAGGCCACGTAGCTGCCAAATCCGCCGGTGGATCCGGTTTTATGTACCCATGATGCTTTCACGGCAGGCGCAGGCGGATTAATTTCCACCGCAGTGGCCGGCGCCAGCGCCACTTTATTATCGCTGCCGGTCACCACCGTTTTCGCCTTCACCGGCCAGTTCAGCATTTCCCAGCCTAAGCCCTGATACATCTCACCGATCTGCCAGTAGCGCGATTGAGCAAGCGTAATGCCCTGCTGCAGTTTTTGATCGCTTACGGTTGCCGGATTCATGTTGGCCTGCACCCAGCTCGCCATATCCTCAATTGTGGTTTTAACGCCGTAGGCTTCTGCATCCAACTGGCCTGGCGAAACGTGAACCGCTTTGCCGTCGCGATAGCCCCAGGCGTAATGCTGCTGTTCGCTCTCAGGTACGGTCAGCCAGGTGTGATTGAGTTTCAGCGGCTGGAGTACGCGCGTGGTCATGGCTTGTTCAAAGCTCATACCGGAAGGTTTGACCGCAAGCGAACCAAACAGGCCAATGCTGGCGTTCGCGTAAAGACGCTTTTCGCCGGGCGCCCACTGTGGCTGCCAGTCTTGATAGAACTTCAGCAAGGCAGCCCGATCGGTTACTTCATCAGGCACCTGCAACGGCAAACCACCCGCCGTGTAGGTCGCCAGATGAAGCAGGTTAATGTGCTGCCACTGCTTACCCGTCAGCTCAGGCCAGTATTTTGTCACAGGATCGCTCAGGCGAATTTCGCCGCGCGCGATGGCGTCGCCGCCCAGCACACCGGTGAAGGTTTTACTCACGGAACCCAGTTCAAACAAGGTTTGCTGAGTGACGGGGCGGTTAGCTTCTATATCGGCTTTACCCCAGGTGAAGATGTGAGGTTTGCCCTGGTAAATCACCGCGACCGCCATCCCTGGGATAGCCTGCTCCTGCATGAGCGGGGCAATGGTGCGGTTAACGATGTCGGCCAGCTGTTTGTCTGTCACGGGTGCCGCGAGCGTTGAGAATGACGCGCTGAGCAGTAACGCACAGCAAAGTGATTTTTTCATCTGAGCATCTTCCATAAAAAAAGCCCGCCGGAAGGGCGGGCCGGATGAAGACGCACAATATCAAATTGTGACGATAGCAACCAGGGTGACAACCGTCAGAATGGTCGCCAGACCGTAGAACACCCACTTGCCGTTAGGCACGTGGATTTTCAGGTCATGCATGGCGTGGTGGATGCGATGCAGCCCCAGCCAGAGCGGCAGAACAATCATCAGGAAGATAAACACACGGCCAATAAAGCTGCTCGCGAACGCAAACACGCGGTCGTAGCCCAGCGCATCGCCAGGGAACAGCCCCAGCGGCAGCAAGATCGCTACCAGCAGGATGATGACCGGTGCGACGATGGCGCTCCACATGCCGCCTGCACCGAACAGGCCCCAGAATACCGGCTCGTCAGAGCGTTTTGGATTGGGATTAATCACTCAGGCCTCCTTACCAGAACAGTGCCACAAACAGAACGACCACAGTCACCACTGCAGTCACCGCCCAAAGCCCTTTAATGACAGGCTCCGGTCCCATTTTCTCGCCTTTCACGATGATGTTTGCTGCTTTCGGCGCCAGCTCAAACCAGGTTTTCGTATGCAGCAGCGCGGCGGCGAGCACGATCAGGTTCAGGATCACCACGATCGGGTTTTGCAGGAAGCCCACAAAACTGGCCCAGGTTTCCGGGCCGTGCTTCAGCGCGAAAAGGCCGTACATCAGTTCAAGGCTGAACCAGACCGCGGGAACCGCCGTGCCTTCACGCAGCATATAGAAGCGATAAAACGGCAGTTTCTTCCACCAGGTGGCTGGCATTGGCCGCACGTAGGCTTTGCGTTTAGTCGTCATCATGCACTCCTTAGCGTGGTTTCAGGGTGGCGATAAGAAAGTCTTTCGAGCTTTCCACTTTACCCTGCTGAATAGCGGCGGCCGGGTCGACATGCTTCGGACACACTTCCGAGCAATAGCCCACAAAAGTGCAACTCCACACGCCGTTCTGGCTGTTCAGCTGCGCCATACGTTCTTTCTTCCCGTGGTCGCGGCTGTCTTCGTTATAACGGTGTGCCAGCGTGATGGCGGCCGGTCCGATAAACTCCGGATTCAGGCCGAACTGCGGGCAGGCGGCGTAGCACAGACCGCAGTTGATGCAGCCGGAGAACTGATGGTATTTCGCCATCTGCGCCGGGGTTTGGGTGTTTGGACCCTGATCCGGCGTGCGTGGGTTGCCAATAATATACGGCTTAATCGCTTCCAGACTTTCGATAAAGTGGGTCATATCGACCACCAGATCGCGTTCAATCGGGAAGTTACCCAGCGCTTCAACCTTCATGCCCTTGGTGTACTCGCGCAGGAAGGTTTTACAGGCCAGTTTCGGCACTTTGTTGACCATCATGCCGCAGGAGCCGCAGATAGCCATGCGGCAGGACCAGCGATAGCTGAGGTCGGGTGCGAGGTTATCTTTGATGTACCCGAGCGCATCCAGCAGGGAGGTCTGCTCATCAAAAGGCACGTCGTAGAACGCGCTGTGCGGTGCGACGTCCACTTCCGGGTTGTAGCGCACCACTTCAATTTTCAACGTCTGCATCTCAGCCATTCGCCTTCTCCTTCTTATCGGCTGCTTCCGCTTCTGCCCCATACACGCGTTTTGCTGGTGGCAGCGTGGTAATTTTCACGTCGCTGTAATCCAGACGAGTGGTACCGTCCACGTCGCGATAAGCGAGGGTATGCTTGAGGAAATTCACGTCGTCGCGTTCGGTACAGCCTTCGTCCAGACGCTGATGCGCGCCGCGCGACTCTTTACGCGCCAGGGCGGAGTGCGCCATACATTCGGCAACGTTCAGGCCGTGGCCCAGCTCGATGGTGTAGAGCAGGTCGGTGTTAAACACGCTGGAGGTATCGGTAATGCGCACGCGTTTGAAGCGCTCCTGCAGTTCCGCCAGCTTATCGACGGTTTTCTGCATCAGCTCCGGCGTACGGTAGATGCCGCAGCCCTCTTCCATGGAGAGCCCCATTTCGTCGCGGATTTTCGCCCAGTTTTCCGTCCCTTCCTGGTTAACCAGCGCTTTCAGACGTTTTTCGACATCCACCACCTGCGCGTCCAGCGCGGCGCTGTTGGCTTCACCGGCAGTAGCAGCACGCTCCATCGCACGCTCACCTGCCATACGACCAAACACCACCAGTTCTGCCAGCGAGTTAGAGCCGAGGCGGTTGGCACCGTGCAGGCCGACGGAAGAGCACTCCCCGACGGCAAACAGCCCTTTGATGCGCGTTTCGCACTGCTGATCGGTTTCGATACCGCCCATGGTGTAGTGTGCTGTTGGACGCACTGGAATCGGTTCTTTCACCGGGTCGACGCCAACGTAGGCTTTCGCCAGTTCGCAGATGAACGGCAGACGCTCCAGCAATTTCTTCTCGCCCAGATGGCGCAGGTCGAGATAGACCACATCGCCGCGCGGCGTGGAGATGGTGTTACCTTTGCGCCATTCGTGCCAGAACGCCTGAGAGACTTTGTCGCGCGGACCGAGTTCCATGTATTTGTTTTTCGGCTCACCGAGCGGTGTTTCCGGGCCCATGCCGTAATCCTGCAGATAGCGATAGCCATCTTTGTTGACCAGAATACCGCCTTCACCACGGCAGCCTTCCGTCATCAGAATGCCAGAACCCGGTAGACCGGTTGGGTGGTACTGCACGAACTCCATGTCGCGCAGCGGAATGCCGTGGCTAAGCGCCATGCCCATGCCATCACCGGTGACGATCCCGCCGTTGGTGTTGTAGCGATAGACGCGGCCTGCGCCGCCCGTCGCCATCACTACCGCATTGGCGCGAATCTGAATCAGCGTGCCTTCCATCATGTTCATCGCCACCAGACCACGGGCATGACCGTCGTCAACCAGAATGTCGAGGACGAAGTGTTCATCGAAGCGTTGAATTTGAGGGAACTGAAGGGAGGTCTGGAACAGGGTGTGAAGCATGTGGAAGCCGGTTTTATCGGCGGCAAACCAGGTGCGTTCGATCTTCATCCCGCCGAAGCGGCGCACGTTAACGCTACCGTCCGGACGGCGACTCCACGGGCAGCCCCACTGCTCCAGCTGGGTCATTTCCGTCGGGCAGTGATGGACAAAGTAGTCAACGACGTCCTGTTCGCAAAGCCAGTCGCCCCCTGCAACCGTGTCGTGGAAATGGTATTCGAAGCTGTCATGATCCTGCGCTACGGCGGCGGACCCTCCTTCTGCGGCAACCGTGTGGCTGCGCATCGGATAGACTTTTGAAATCAGTGCGATTTTAGCGGTTGGATTCGCTTGTGCTGCAGCAATCGCAGCCCGTAATCCTGCGCCGCCAGCACCTATAACGACAAGATCGGCTTGAAAAGTTTGCACGACATTCCTCCAGATTTTTGTTTTTTCGCAACGTGTGACCTGACAGGTTTCACTTGCCGCAAGGGCGGTTGCGAATGCGTTTCCACTGCTCCTTTATGGGTAAAACAGTATAACCGTATGGATGTGGGGGAAATTTGACGCGTTCGATTTTTTTGCTGTTAAGTCCTGGGATTTATCACCGTAATTGATGGATTGCGTCACGGAATTTAGCGGATTGCTGAATCGAGAAAATTTACTGTGCAAAATTTGTCTCTCTCCCCGCTAACGAGTAGACTTCGTGCCCTTGTCTGAATCCGGAGAAAATTCCCATGAGCGAAACGGCCACCTGGCAGCCGAGCGCAACCATCCCTAACCTGTTAAAACGTGCAGCAATTATGGCAGAAATTCGCCGCTTCTTTGCTGACCGTGGTGTACTTGAGGTGGAAACGCCGTGCATGAGTCAGGCAACGGTAACAGATATTCATCTGGTCCCGTTTGAAACCCGTTTTGTCGGGCCAGGTCATTCTCAGGGGATGAATCTGTACCTGATGACCAGCCCGGAATATCACATGAAGCGCCTGCTGGCGGCGGGCTGTGGCCCGGTGTATCAGCTGTGCCGCAGCTTCCGCAATGAAGAGATGGGGCGTCACCACAACCCAGAATTCACCATGCTGGAGTGGTATCGCCCACATTACGACATGTACCGTCTGATGAACGAAGTGGACGATCTGCTGCAACAGGTGCTTGAGTGCGCCGGTGCTGAGACGCTCTCTTATCAGCAGGTTTTCCAGCGTCATCTGGAAATCGATCCGCTGTCCGCGGACAAAACGCAGCTGCGTGAAGTGGCGGCGAAGCTGGATCTGAGCAACGTCGCGGATACAGAAGAAGATCGCGATACCTTGCTGCAACTGCTGTTCACCTTTGGCGTGGAGCCGCAGATTGGTAAAGACCGCCCGACCTTTGTTTATCACTTCCCGGCAAGTCAGGCGTCGCTGGCGCAGATTAGCACCGAAGATCACCGCGTCGCCGAGCGTTTTGAGGTCTATTACAAAGGCATGGAACTGGCGAATGGTTTCCACGAGCTGACCGATGCCCGCGAACAGCAGCAGCGCTTCGAACAGGATAACCGCAAGCGTACCGCGCGCGGCCTGCCGCAGCAGCCGATTGATACCCATCTGCTGGAAGCATTAAAAGCCGGTCTGCCGGACTGCTCCGGCGTGGCGCTGGGCGTGGATCGTCTGGTGATGCTGGCGCTCGGTGCCGAGCAATTAGGCGATGTGATTGCGTTTACGGTTGATCGTGCCTAGATAAGCAGCAAAAACCCTCTCTCGAGAGGGTTTTTTTTATGTGTGCCCTACTCCTGAGGGAGAGGGCGGGTGAGTGCATCAGACCCTACTCACCCTACAAACTTCCCGCCGGGCGCTTGCGCGCCGCAGACGTCAACGTTCTTCCCGTTTTACGCCCATCGAGTGTTTCCAGACGCATCTGGAACGGTGGGAATGGCATATCAATGCCGTGCTCGCGGAACCCGGCCAGAATCAGCTGGTGGATTTCATGACGCAGCGGCATACGGTGGCCCATCTCGGCGGCGTAGATACGCAGTTCGAAAATCTGAATCCCCTGCTGCAAATCGACCAGGAACACTTCCGGTGCCGGGTTATCGATCACCAGCGAACAGCGCTCGGCGGCGGTGTACAGAATCTGCGTCACCTCTTCGCTGTTAGCATCTGATGGCGCCGGAACGGTCAGCACCACACGCGTGACGGAGTCGGACAGCGACCAGTTGATAAACTGCTCGGTGATAAACGCCTTGTTCGGCACGATGATCTCTTTGCGATCCCAGTCGCTAATGGTAGTCGCACGGGTGTTGATCTTGGTGATGCTCCCGGTCAGATCGCGGATCGTCACGGTATCGCCAATGCGGATAGGTTTTTCGAACAGGATGATCAGGCCGGAGATGAAGTTGGCGAAGATCTCCTGCAAACCAAAGCCCAGACCGACACCCAGTGCCGCGACCAGCCATTGCAGCTTGGACCACTCAATCCCAATCATCGAGAAGCCAACCAGTCCGCCAAACAGCAGAATCAGGTATTTGGTAATCGTAGTGATGGCATATCCGGTGCCGGGGGTGAGATCCAGATGCTGTAACAGCGCCAGCTCCAGCAGAGCAGGGAAGTTACGCACCAGTTGGGTGGTAATGATCAGCACCAGAATCGCAATCAACACCGCACCCAGCGTAATCGGCTCAAGGCTTTCGACGCCCTGCACAGTAGATGTGGCATCCCACAGAGAGATGTTCTCAAGGAAGCCAAACGCCGAGTGGATCTCCGACCACAGTACAATCACCGACAGCAGCGCGATAAGCATCAGGATGGAGCGCACCAGGCGCAGGGACTGGGTACTGATGGCATCCAGATCCAGTTCGACCTCGTCCACTTCTGTTGTGCCTTCAGTGCTGCTGGTGCTGTGCGGATCGTCTTCGCCACGCGCACGCTGGGCGAGGATTTCGGCGCGACGATGTTTGGCACGGTCAAACGCCAGTCGGCGACGCTGAATCAGCATCCAGCGGCGGATAATGTGATACACGACCAGCAGCAGGAACCAGATCGCCACCGACGTTTCCAGACGGGCAAGCAGAGCCTGGGCGGTTGCCAGATACCCGACTGCTGCGGCAAGAATTGCCACCAGCGGAGCGCTGAGCAGCAGGTTCCACAGCATGCGGTTCACCATGTTTTCGCCGCTGCCGGTTTTGTCGACATACAGCGGAATCCCGGCTCGTTTCAGGCTCAGGGTTACCATCGCCAGCGCGCCGCAGATCAGCATAAAGCACAGACGTCCGAGGGAGCCGGAAAACTCACGGTCGTTGAGATTATCGAACATAATGAGCGCCATAATCAGCGGCACGATAAGCCCGATACTCATCAGGTAATAGCGCATCGCCCGCGTTACGCGCTGGCGCGGCCAGGCGAAGTGGGCGATAAACAGCCCGTTTGGACGGGCAAAAGTCGCGCAAATCATCACCACCCACAGCAACGGCACCGTGGCCGTCACGCCATCGCCAATTGCTACGGCGAGCGGATACGGCCAGGCTTCTCGCAGGCCATAGCCCAGCGTCATCCACAGCACCGGCAGCGGGGACGCCACCAGAATCGACCAAAACACGGTGCGCAGCGTGAGCCAGAAGTGGTCCTGCGTCACTTTCCCCACCCGGGCGCTGGAACGCTCCAGGAAACGGGTGAAGTGCCTGCGCGAATAAATGCTAAAACCAACCAGAATCAGCGCGCCGAGCAGCGGGAAAATCGTCTCTTTGCTGGTGAGGATCATCACGCCCGCTTTGCCCAACTGACCAAAAGTATCCAGCGAAATCAGGCGGCGCAGGTCTTGCACAAGGTCAATCGGCCAGGAGATGCTCATCGGGCGCACGTCAGAGGTCCAGAACAGATAGCGGTGCGTGGCTTCGTTCACCTCTTTCAGCGCGTCTTCCAGCTGGCTGTTGGAGACTTTCAGCTTGGTCAGTTCCAGAATCAGCGTGTCGCCGCCCTGCAGCAGAGAGTTCAGCAATTCGCGCTGAGTGCGCAGCTGAGCGTCGAGAATGCGATTCTCTTCGCTGGTCAACGGCTCGCCATCGGCCTGATGCTGCTGACGGACTTGAGACTGTTTGTTGAGAAGATCTTCATAACGCAAACGCTGGACGCGCAGCTGCGCCATTTCCGTGTCCAACTGCTGCGGCTTAGGCATCTCCGGCAGACGCGCTACCTGAGCGCGTAAGGCTTCGCCCAGCAAATTCGATGAGCCCAGCCACTGGGACTGCTCGCGCAGGGTGTTCAACGCCTGACGCACCTGTAACGTCTGATTGGTCGCCTGGCGCTGCTGCGAGGCCACCAGATCCATACGCTGGGCCTGCTGGTTCAGGGCTGCGGACAGTTCGCGGTTAATCTTGAACTGCGCCACGATCCCCGCCGGGAGATTTTCGCTGTTTTCTGCCAGCAGCTCGGTGCTCTCCAGCGCGCGTTCTGCCTCGCGCTGACGCTGGCTGTTAAGCTGATTTCGCAGGGCTTGCAGATAGGTATCGAGCTGCTGGCCCTGTTTCTGCGCCAGTTCGGAACGCATTCGCGCCAGTTCCTGACGGTTATTGGCAGACAACTGGGCCAGCTCAAGCTCATCGACCAGGGCTTTCAGTTTGGCCGATTCGGCCTGCAGGTTGAGATTTTGCGGATTATTACCGGGCTGGGTGCCGATACGACGCTCGACTTCGTTCAACTGGCGGCGAGCATCGGTTTGCTGTTGGGGCAGTTGGCTGAGCGAATCTGCAATTTCACGCGCCCGCTCTTGTTCCTGCTGCGCCTGACGGCTTTTTTCCAGCAGCTGGCTGCTGACCTGCAGGATTTCCTGATTCAGGGCGTCCGTCGTCATGCCCGACGGAACGTTACGCGGCTCATCGCGTAAATTATTTAGCTGCGAGCGGAGCGTTTGGGAGAGTTTGGGGAAGTTATCGATAACCTGCTGATATTGCTCTGCGCGCTCGAGGGAACCTTTACGTTCCTCAAGCGCGTTCAGCGCGGCCTGGAGCTGCTCAACGGCTTCCGGCTGGGCGGGTTTGGCCGCCTTTGCCTGCTCCAGTTCTTGAGAGATCTGTTTGGCATCAGGGGCTGTCGCTGCGTACGCCCCTGTACTGAGGCACCAGGCCATCAGAAAAATGATAATCGGGCGCACTTCAGTAACCCCTTTGGTTAGCCTTGGTCGTTCTTGTCGTCAACCAGCGGGCTGGCGTCGTGTTCGGCTTTAATCTCTTCTTCTGCCAGTGGCGCTGGCTCGACTTCTGGTGTCACGAAGGTTTCCGTCGAGATAGCCAGCGGCTGACCAATTTTGGTCACGGACAGGCTTTGCAGAGAATTCACCAGATTCACTTTACCCGGCGCGAACAGGTTGATCACGGTAGAACCCAGTTTGAAGCGACCCATCTCCTGGCCTTTCAGCAGAGCAATAGAGCCTTCGTTTTCGCCAGCCGGCCATGTCCAGCGTTTGATTACACCTTCGCGTGGCGGCGTGATGGTGCCAGCCCAGACGGTTTCGATGCTGCCAACAATGGTAGCACCCACCAGAATCTGCGCCATTGGACCAAATTCAGTATCAAACAGGCAGATGACGCGCTCGTTACGGGCGAACAGGTTCGGGACGTTTTGCGCCGTCAAATGGTTCACGGAGAACAGATCGCCCGGCACGTAAATCATCTCACGCAGGATACCGTTGCACGGCATGTGTACGCGGTGATAGTCGCGCGGCGAGAGGTAGGTGGTGACAAATGAGCCGTTGCGGAACAGGTCTGCCATCAGGTAGTTACCTGCCAGCAGGGCTTCCATGCTGTAGTCGTGGCCTTTGGCCTGCAGGATTTTGTCTTCTTCGATTTTGCCAAGCTGGCTTATCACGCCGTCTGCCGGCATCACCAGCACATTCGGGTCGGTGTTCAGCGGACGAACGTCATCACGCAATGGGCGGACAAAGAAATCGTTAAAGGTGCGGTAGCTGGCGGTGTCCGGCTTCTGCGCCTCTTTCATGTCGACCTTGTAGTATTTAACGAACAGATCGATAACCAGCTTAGTCAGCCAGCCCGCTCGTTTGCTCGCGCCCCAGCCCGCCAGGCGGGTGAGCCATAGTTTAGGCAGAATGTATTGAAGCGAAAGTTTGAATGAGTTTAACAAGGTAGCCTCCAGGCCATTGTTTTGTCGTTCCTGATCCGGCTTCACAGCGCCGGAACCTGAAAAAGGGGACGATTTTAGCGACGCTTAGCTTAGTTGTCAGTTATCAGAATCAGAAAAGTTTTTACGCGTTTTTACCTGGTCCATGCTTTCGAGGATGCGGTGGTAGTTATAGAAACGGGTTTCGGCAATTTTCCCGTTTTCAACCGCTTCACGAATGGCGCAGCCAGGGTCGTTATCGTGTTTACAGTCGCGGTATTTGCAAGCGCCTAAATAGTCATGGAATTCGACAAATCCATTGAAGATTTGTTCCGGCTCAAGGTGCCACAAACCAAATTCACGCACCCCTGGGGAGTCAATGACATCGCCGCCGTGTGGGAAGTGGTACAGGCGCGAGGCCGTGGTGGTGTGCTGACCCAGCCCGGAGTTGTCGGACACATCGTTGGTCAGGATCTCTTCCTGCAGCCCCAGAAGATTGTTTAACAGGCTGGATTTCCCCACGCCAGACTGGCCCGCAAAGATGCTGATGCGGTCGGTGAGCGCCTCTTCAAGCGGTTTCAGGCCATCTTTCTTGTGGCTGGAGACCATCAGCACGCGATAGCCAATATCACGGTAGATGTCCATTTGTTCGTTCACAAATGCCATTCCCTCGTCATCCAGCAGATCGATTTTGTTGAGCACGATCAGCGGCTCAACGTCCAGCGTTTCGCAGGCCACGAGATAGCGGTCGATAATATTGAGCGAAAGCTCAGGTAAGATCGCCGATACAATCACGATCTGATTGATGTTGGCAGCGATCGGTTTAACGCCGTCGTAGAAGTCGGGGCGTGTCAGAACGGACGTGCGCTCATGAACCGCTTCGACGATCCCTTTTACGTTGACACCTTCGGACGCCGCTTTGCCTGGACGCCATACCACGCGGTCACCGGTCACCAGTGAACGGATGGTGCGACGAATGTTGCAGCGGTGGACGCTACCGTCGGCGGCTTCCACATCGGCGTGCATGCCGAAACGGCTGATTACCATGCCTTCGGTCGTTTCACCAAACAGGTTGTCGTCGTAATCGGGTTTCTCCGAAGTGGTCTTAAGACGGCGCTGATGGTTGGCACTCACACGGCGCTGTTGCCCTTTGGAGAGTTTATTTTTACTCAATCGTGCTGACTCCTGGTCGCCCGTATCGGGCAAAACCTCTATGATACACACTAATTAATACTAGTTAACCTGCTACTGCCGGTTATGCGAGAAGGGTGGAAAATAACATGAGCGCGGATGAAAACAACCTGATTTGGATTGATCTTGAAATGACCGGTCTGGATCCCGAGCGCGATCGCATCATTGAGATCGCAACGCTGGTGACCGATGCCAACCTGAACATTCTGGCGGAAGGCCCGACCATTGCGGTACATCAGTCTGACGAACAGCTGGCGCTGATGGACGACTGGAACGTGCGCACCCATACCGGCAGCGGGCTGGTAGAGCGCGTGAAAGCCAGCACTCAGGGCGATCGCGACGCGGAGCTGGCGACCATTGAGTTTCTGAAACAGTGGGTGCCGGCCGGTAAATCACCGATCTGCGGTAACAGCATCGGCCAGGATCGCCGCTTCCTGTTTAAGTACATGCCGGAGCTTGAAGCCTATTTCCATTACCGCTATCTGGATGTCAGCACCCTGAAAGAGCTGGCGCGTCGCTGGAAACCGGAAATTCTGGATGGCTTTAAGAAGCAGGGCACCCATCAGGCGATGGACGATATTCGTGAGTCGGTTGCTGAGCTGGCGTATTACCGCGAAAACTTTATTAAGTTGTAAGTTTGCTGCCCGGCGCGCTTGCGCAGCCGGGTTTTTGCCGTTAAATTGTGCAGCTTGCCGATTAATTAGGCACTTGAACAAGATTTCAAAAAAATCGCTTTCAGGGGGGTTGCAGCTAAAAGGATTTCTCGTATAATGCGCCTCCCGTAACGACAGAGAATTACACGTTACGACAGCAACAAATTTTTGCGGGAATAGCTCAGTTGGTAGAGCACGACCTTGCCAAGGTCGGGGTCGCGAGTTCGAGTCTCGTTTCCCGCTCCAAATTTGAAAAGTATCGCAAGATGTACGCACCACCCAAGCGGGAATAGCTCAGTTGGTAGAGCACGACCTTGCCAAGGTCGGGGTCGCGAGTTCGAGTCTCGTTTCCCGCTCCAAAATTTGAAAAGTGTCGCAAGACACGCACCACCCAAGCGGGAATAGCTCAGTTGGTAGAGCACGACCTTGCCAAGGTCGGGGTCGCGAGTTCGAGTCTCGTTTCCCGCTCCAAATTCTTCTTCATACCCAGTTTACCCACAGCGAAGTTCTTCGTTGGGGACGCTTTCTTTTGTTTCTGACAAACTCTTGTGAACAGAGTTATCCACAGATCCCACTATTTTGCTAAAAGACCAAAAACCTTCGCAGGGTGAACGGTATATTCATAACCAATTGAATATAAAGCTAAAAATATCATTTCAAAATGTTATTGAGATCTCTTGACCTCTCTGCAAAGCCCGATGGTTGCTGACTTCATGATTTTATTCACAGGCTGTGAATAGTTCAGGCGTCGCGCACAAGCCCCTTTTCGATCACTCTCACCAGACGTTTTTTCTGAGGTAATTGCACCTCGACTACACAGGCGTTTCGCTTCTCAATTTGCTGCGCAATCGCCCATTCTATGTGTTCGTCGAGAAGTGGGTGCTCACCTCTGTGCTTTTCAAGCGCCTGAATATTGGCCTCGTCCCAAGGAGCATTTCCCAGCGCAACGGCAATATTTCTCAGCCAGCGCAGATGGCCGATACGGCGAATCGCCGAACCTTCGGTGATCCTGAGGAAATACGATTCGTCCCAGGCAAACAGCTCCGTCAGTTTCGGCGCATGTAACGCTTTACGCGGACTAAAATCGTCTTCATCCGTGAGCTGCGAGTAGCGATTCCAGGGGCAGATGAGCTGACAGTCGTCACAGCCATAAATTCGATTGCCAATCAGCGGGCGGAACTCTTCGGGGATCGCCCCTTCCAGTTCGATGGTGAGATACGAGATGCAGCGGCGTGCATCCACGGTGTAAGGCTCGACAATCGCTCCCGTCGGACAGATAGTCATGCACGCCACACAGCGGCCACACCCTTCTTCGACCGGGCCGTCGACCGGCAGCGGCAAATCTATCAGCAATTCACCGAGAAAGAAGAATGAGCCTGCGTCGCGGCTAAGGATAAGTGAGTGCTTACCTGTCCAGCCAAGCCCGGCTTTTTCAGCGATAGGGCGCTCAAGAATAGGCGCAGAGTCGACAAAAGGTCTAAAATTCAGCGAGCCGCAGTGCTGCTGGATAGTTTCCCCGAGTTTTTTTAAGCGGTTACGCAGAAGCTTATGATAATCACGCCCAAGCGCATATCGGCTGACGTAACCCAGAGAGGGATCATTCAGCGTGCGGGCAAACGCCGCGTTAGCGGGGAGGTAGTTCATGCGAACGCTAATGACGCGCAGGGTACCCGGTAAAAGCTCGTGGGGCCGGGCACGCATCATCCCGTGACGCGCCATCCACTCCATCTCGCCGTGGTATTGTTTGTCCAGCCAGGCCTGCAGTTTTGGCTCGCTCGCGGAAAGGTCAGTATCGGTGATACCGACTTTCTGAAAGCCAAGCTCAGCGCCCCATTGTTTAATGTTTTGCGCTAATTGATTGAGATTGAGGGGCTGTGACATGACGGACCATACGGTGAAGAAAATCCCCGCAAGTATACCACATTCCATTTGGCCTGCGGACGACCTGCGACGCGCTGAAAAAGAGGCGGCTGATAGCCTGGGCATTACCCTGTATGAGCTGATGCTCCGCGCGGGCGAAGCGGCGTTTCGCGTTGCGCGTGAAGCCTATCCGCACGCCACTCATTGGTTGATTCTTTGCGGGCACGGCAATAATGGCGGCGATGGCTACGTGGTGGCCCGACTGGCCGCCGCCGCTGGCCTGAATGTAACACTGCTGGCACTTGAGAGCGACAAACTGTTACCAGAAGAGGCGAGCGAGGCCCGAGACGCCTGGCTAAACGCCGGTGGCGTGATCCATGCTGCGGATATCGTCTGGCCAGAGGGTATCGATCTGATTATTGATGGTTTACTCGGCTCCGGGCTGAGCCAGGCTCCGCGCGACAACGTTGCGACACTGATTGAACATGCCAACACCCATCCCGCTCCCGTAATCGCCCTGGATATTCCTTCGGGCCTGCTGGCGCAAACGGGCGCGACGCCTGGCGCGGTGATTCACGCCACGGCTACCGTGACCTTTATCGCCCTTAAACCTGGATTGTTGACCGGCAAAGCGCGCGATGTGGTGGGGGCGCTTCACCATCATGCGCTCGGCTTGGATAGCTGGCTTGCGGGCCAGGAGACGTCGCTTTCCCGTTTTGATGCTTCCCAGCTTGCGCAGTGGCTGCCGCCGCGCCGTCCGACGTCCCACAAAGGCGATCACGGGAAACTGGTGATCATCGGTGGCGATCACGGCACGGCAGGGGCGATTCGTATGACCGGAGAGGCCGCTCTGCGGGCGGGCGCGGGTCTGGTGCGAGTGCTCACTCGCATCGAAAACATCCCGCCGTTAATTACCGCTCGCCCTGAACTGATGGTCAGCGAACTCACGCCGCACTCTCTTGAAGAGAGCCTGGCCTGGGCAGACGTGGTGGCGATAGGTCCGGGGCTGGGTCAACAGGAGTGGGGCAAAAAAGCGCTACAGAAAGTCGAGAATTGCCGTAAACCGATGCTGTGGGATGCCGACGCGCTGAACCTTCTGGCAATCAATCCTGATAAACGTCACAATCGCATCCTGACGCCACACCCCGGCGAAGCCGCGCGGCTGCTAAACTGCAGCGTCGCAGAAATTGAAAGCGATCGCTTACTTTCTGCGCAGCGTCTGGTAAAACGTTATGGGGGTGTTGCGGTTCTGAAAGGGGCCGGCACGATAGTGGCCTGTGAATCTGGCGCGTTGGGCATTATCGACGCGGGCAATGCGGGAATGGCAAGTGGCGGAATGGGCGATGTGCTCTCCGGCATTATCAGCGCGTTGCTTGGACAGAAACTTACCCCTTATGATGCAGCTATTGCAGGCTGCGTGGCGCACGGTGCCGCCGCTGACAGAGTGGCGGCGCAGTATGGAACGCGCGGCATGCTGGCCACCGATCTTTTTGACACGCTGCGGCGTGTTGTTAACCCGGATGTGATTGACGTAGAAAATGACTAATCGTGTGATTGCTTTACCCGACGAGCAGGCAACTTTGGATCTCGGCAAGCGCCTGGCACTGGCCTGTGACGGTGCCACCGTCATCTATCTGTACGGTGATTTGGGCGCGGGTAAAACCACCTTCAGCCGGGGTTTTTTACAGGCGCTAGGCCACAAAGGGAATGTGAAAAGCCCGACCTATACCTTGGTCGAACCCTATACGCTCGACAATCTGATGGTATATCACTTTGATCTTTACCGTCTTGCGGACCCAGAGGAGCTGGAATTTATGGGTATCCGTGACTATTTCGCCAACGATGCCATTTGCCTGGTGGAGTGGCCGCAACAAGGTGCGGGTGTGTTGCCTGACCCGGATGTCGAAATTCACTTAGATTACCAGGCGCAAGGGCGTGAGGCACGCATCAGTGCAGTTTCCTCATCAGGCTGTTCCTTGCTGGCTCGCTTAGCCAGCTGAATGAAGGGATAACGGGATGATTAATCGCGTTAAAGGTTGGTTGTTGGCCGCCACGGTGCTGCTGTGCGCGCAGGCCGGTGCGGCGAGCTTATCGGACATTCAGGTGTCCAACGGTGATGCGCAGGCGCGTATCACCTTCAGTTTTATGGGCGATCCCGATTACGCCTTTACCCAGGTCGATAAACGTAGCGTTGCGCTGGATATCAAACAGACCGGCGTGATCCAGGGGCTGCCGCTGCAGTTTAGCGGGAATAACCTGGTGAAAAGTATTCGCTCCGGCAATGCAAAAGATCCTCAGTCCCTGAGACTGGTGGTGGATCTGACGCAAAACGGCAAAACCCGTGCGGTGAAGCAGCAAAATGGTGCTAACTACACCGTGGTCTTTACCATCAATGCCGATGTTCCGCCGCCGCCCCCTCCGCCGCCAGCGCCCGTCGTGGCACAACGTGTAGAGCAGCCGGTGGTCGCGCCGCGTCCTTCTGAACCGGCGCGGAATCCGTTCAAAGCGCAAAACGATCGTCTTACCAGCGTCACCAGCAGCAATACCGTGACGCGTCCTGCGGCGCGCGCCCGTGCGGTGTCGTCCGATGAGAGAGTGATCATTGCCATTGATGCCGGTCACGGCGGACAGGACCCTGGCGCGATTGGGCCGGGCGGTACGCAGGAGAAGAACGTCACGATTTCGATTGCGCGTAAGCTGCGGGCGTTGCTGAATGACGATCCGATGTTTAAAGGCGTCATGACCCGCGACGGCGACTACTTTATCTCCGTGATGGGGCGTTCCGACGTGGCGCGTAAGCAAAACGCCAACTTCCTGGTGTCGATTCACGCGGATGCTGCGCCGAATCGCAGCGCGACCGGTGCGTCGGTGTGGGTGCTGTCAAATCGTCGTGCGAACAGCGAAATGGCGAACTGGCTCGAGGAGCACGAGAAACAGTCTGAACTGCTCGGCGGCGCAGGTGACGTGCTGGCGAACAGCCAGTCCGACCCGTACCTCAGCCAGGCGGTGCTGGATTTACAATTCGGCCATTCTCAGCGCGTCGGGTATGATGTGGCGACGAACGTGATTAGCCAGCTTCAGCGCGTCGGTGCGATCCACAAACGCCGTCCTGAGCATGCGAGTTTAGGGGTGTTACGCTCACCGGATATCCCGTCGATTCTGGTCGAAACCGGCTTTATCACCAATAACGGCGAAGAGCGCCTGCTGGGCAGCGACAGCTATCAGCAGCAAATTGCCGATGCGATTTATAACGGTCTGCGCAACTATTTTGCCGCGCATCCGCTCCAGTCAGCGCCGCAAGGGGGCGCGGGTCAAACCGCCAGCGCCGCCCTGCCTGGCGACATGAGCGCGACCAACTAAGGAGAGATCATGCCGATTCAGGTTCTGCCGCCGCAGCTTGCGAACCAAATCGCCGCCGGCGAGGTGGTGGAGCGTCCTGCATCGGTCGTGAAAGAGCTGGTTGAAAATAGTCTCGATGCGGGAGCCACCCGCATCGATATTGATATTGAACGCGGCGGCGCCAAACTTATCCGCATTCGTGACAACGGCTGTGGGATCAAAAAAGACGAGCTGGCGCTGGCGCTGGCGCGTCACGCCACCAGTAAAATTGCCTCTCTCGACGATCTGGAAGCCATTATCAGCCTCGGTTTTCGCGGCGAAGCGCTGGCCAGTATCAGCTCCGTTTCTCGTCTGACGCTCACCTCCCGCACCGCCGAACAGCAGGAAGCCTGGCAGGCGTACGCGGAAGGGCGCGACATGGACGTGACCGTCAAACCCGCCGCGCATCCGGTGGGCACCACGCTGGAAGTGCTGGACTTGTTCTACAACACTCCGGCGCGGCGCAAGTTTATGCGCACCGAAAAAACCGAATTTAGCCACATCGACGAAATCATTCGCCGCATCGCGCTGGCGCGTTTTGACGTGACGATCAACCTGAGCCACAACGGCAAAGTGATGCGCCAGTATCGCGCCGTTGCGGAAGGCGGGCAGAAAGAGCGTCGCTTGGGGGCGATTTGCGGGACTGGCTTTTTGGAACAGGCGCTGGCAATTGAATGGCAGCACGGCGATCTCGCGATGCGCGGCTGGGTGGCCGATCCAAAATCCATGAACGCGGCGTTGGCGGAAATCCAGTATTGTTACGTCAATGGTCGCATGATGCGCGACCGTCTGATCAACCATGCGATCCGCCAGGCCTGTGAAGATAAACTCGGCGCGGATCAGCAGCCTGCGTTTGTTCTCTATCTTGAAATCGATCCGCATCAGGTGGATGTCAACGTGCATCCTGCCAAGCATGAAGTGCGTTTCCATCAGTCGCGTCTGGTCCATGATTTTATCTATCAGGGCGTACTGAGCGTTTTACAGCAGCAGGCGGAAGCGGTATTGCCGCTGGAAGAAGAGAGCGCCGCGCCGCGTCCGATCCCGGAAAACCGCGTGGCGGCTGGCCGTAACCAGTTTGCAGAACCCGCCGTTGCCCGTGAACCCGAAACCCCGCGCTATTCCCCGACCAGCCAGGCGCCGCGCCCGAGCGGGGCGAATTACCCTCATGCGCCGGGTTATCAAAAGCAGCAGGGTGCGCTTTATAGCAAATTGCTGGATACTCCAGCCGTAGAGCGCAAAGAGCCCGTGGCGCCATCGGCCCCTGCGCTGGAAGGCCACAGCCAAAGTTTTGGCCGGGTGTTAACCATCATTGCGCCGGATATGGCGCTGCTGGAGCGTGACGGGAAACTGGCTCTGCTGGCGTTACCGGTTGCGGAGCGCTGGCTGAAGCAGGCGCAGCTGACGCCGGGGGCAAATGCGGCCTGTGCTCAGCCGCTGCTGATTCCGGTTCGGCTCAAAATTTCAGCGGACGAAGCCGGTCTGTTAAACCGTGCGAAAGCGCTGTTGGCGGAAATGGGCATCGAATTTGCGTTAGAGGCGCATCATGTGACGATTCGCGCGGTGCCTTTACCCTTACGCCAACAAAATTTACAAAACTTGATTCCTGAACTGATAGGCTACCTGGCGCAGCAAACGACCTTTGATGCCACCAATACCGCGCAGTGGATCGCCCGTCATTTAGCGAGTGACCATCATCCGTGGAATATGGCGCAAGCCATTACCGTATTGGCCGAAGTTGAACGTCTTTGCCCTCATTTGGTCAAAGCACCGCCGGGTGGTTTATTACAACGTGTTGATTTAGATTCGGCGATGAATGCCCTGAAAAATGAGTGATGTGAGTAAGGCGAGCCTGCCAAAGGCGATTTTTTTAATGGGCCCCACGGCCTCGGGTAAAACCGCGTTAGCCATTGAGCTACGTAAAGTTTTGCCAGTAGAGTTGATTAGCGTCGATTCCGCCCTTATTTATCAAGGGATGGATATCGGCACGGCGAAGCCAGACGCAGAAGAACTGCGCGCGGCACCGCACCGACTGTTGGATATTCTCGACCCGTCGCAGGCGTACTCCGCAGCGGATTTCCGCCGCGATGCGCTGGCGCAAATGGCCGAGATCACCGCAGCGGGCCGGATACCGTTGTTAGTTGGCGGGACCATGCTCTACTTCAAGGCGCTGCTGGAAGGGTTATCACCCTTGCCATCCGCAGACCCTGAGGTGAGAGCCAGAATTGAGCAGCAGGCGGCAGAGCAGGGATGGGGCGCGTTGCACAAGCAGCTGGAGGAAATTGACCCGGTTGCCGCAGCACGGATTCATCCAAATGATCCGCAAAGGCTTTCCCGGGCACTGGAAGTTTTTTTCATTTCGGGTAAAACTTTAACGGAACTGACGCAAACGTCAGGAGAGGCTCTGCCGTATCAGGTGCATCAGTTCGCCATCGCCCCGGCGAGCCGTGAACTGCTCCATCAACGAATTGAGCAGCGTTTTCATCAGATGTTAGCTTCAGGTTTTGAAGCAGAAGTGCGGGCGCTATTTGCTCGCGGAGATTTGCATACGGACATGCCTTCCATTCGTTGTGTCGGATACCGCCAGATGTGGTCATACATTGAAGGTGAGATCTCATACGATGAAATGGTTTATCGAGGTGTTTGCGCCACCAGACAGTTAGCGAAACGCCAGATAACCTGGTTGCGCGGTTGGGACGGTATCCACTGGTTAGACAGTGAGAAGCCAGACCAGGCGTACAATGAAGTTTTACAGGTTGTGGGTGCTATCGCAGACTGAATGTGTACAATTAAGTCGTATCGTGCGCAATTTTTCAGAATCGCAAGGTTCTAAGTACATAACAAGCATATAAGGAAAAGATAGAATGGCTAAGGGGCAATCTTTACAAGATCCGTTTCTGAACGCATTGCGTCGTGAACGTGTTCCAGTTTCTATTTATTTGGTGAATGGTATTAAGCTGCAAGGTCAGATTGAGTCTTTCGATCAGTTCGTGATCCTGTTGAAAAACACGGTCAGCCAGATGGTTTATAAGCACGCTATCTCTACTGTTGTTCCGTCTCGTCCAGTATCTCATCACAGCAACAACGCTGGCGGCGGCACCGGTAGTAACTACCATCATGGCAGCAACGCACAGGGCTCTTCTGCTCCTGCGCAGGACAGCGAAGAAACCGAATAAGGTAACGGGCTGTTTTTCCACACGGGGAGCCAGGTTTCTGCGTTCCCCGCTGATTTATTTTGAGGATAATACGCTTGTTTGACCGTTATGATGCCGGCGAGCATGCGGTACTGGTACACATCTATTTTACGCAAGACAAAGATATGGAAGATCTCCAGGAGTTTGAAGCTCTGGTCTCTTCCGCCGGTGTCGAAGCATTACAGGTGATTACCGGTAGCCGTAAAGCGCCGCACCCAAAGTTTTTTGTTGGTGAAGGTAAAGCAGTCGAAATTGCGGAAGCCGTAAAAGCAACCGGCGCGTCCGTCGTGCTGTTTGACCATGCGCTATCTCCGGCTCAAGAGCGTAACCTGGAAGCCCTGTGCGAATGTCGTGTTATCGACCGTACCGGACTGATTTTAGACATTTTTGCTCAACGTGCACGTACCCACGAGGGGAAATTGCAGGTTGAGCTGGCGCAATTGCGTCATCTGGCCACGCGTCTTGTGCGCGGCTGGACCCACCTTGAAAGGCAAAAAGGCGGGATTGGTTTACGCGGTCCGGGTGAAACCCAGCTCGAAACCGACCGTCGACTGCTGCGCGGCCGTATTACCCAGATCCTCTCACGTCTGGCAAGAGTTGAAAAACAGCGTGAGCAAGGACGTCGTTCGCGAACCAAAGCTGACATCCCAACGGTGTCGCTGGTGGGGTATACCAACGCCGGTAAATCCACCCTGTTTAACCAGATCACTGAGGCCAAGGTTTATGCCGCAGACCAGTTGTTTGCGACCCTTGACCCGACGCTGCGTCGCATTGACGTTGCGGATGTGGGTGAAACAGTGCTGGCGGATACCGTAGGGTTTATTCGTCATTTGCCACACGATCTGGTGGCCGCGTTTAAAGCCACATTGCAGGAGACGCGTCAGGCGACGCTGCTGCTGCATATCATCGACGCTGCGGATGTTCGCGTGCAGGAAAACATCGACGCGGTGAATACCGTGCTCGAAGAGATCGATGCGCACGAGATCCCAACGCTTCTGGTGATGAACAAAATCGATATGCTGGACGATTTCGAGCCGCGTATTGACCGAGATGAAGAGAACAAACCGATTCGGGTCTGGCTTTCCGCTCAGACCGGTGTCGGTGTGCCACTACTTTTCCAGGCTTTGACAGAACGTCTTTCTGGTGAGGTGGCTCAGCACACGCTGCGTCTGCCGCCACAGGAAGGCAGGCTGCGCAGTCGGTTTTATCAGCTTCAGGCGATAGAAAAAGAGTGGATGGAGGATGACGGCAGCGTGGGGATGCAGGTGCGTATGCCGATCGTTGACTGGCGTCGCCTCTGTAAACAAGAACCTACGCTGGTGGACTACGTCGTCTGACCAGATAAAGGTGCACGAGCCTGAAAATTCGCCCTTGCATAACAAATATGGAGCATATACATGGCGTGGAATCAGCCCGGTAATAACGGACAAGACCGCGACCCGTGGGGAAGCAGCAATAATCAAGGCGGCAACTCTGGGGGAAATGGCAACAAAGGTGGTCGCGAGCAGGGGCCTCCTGATCTGGACGATATCTTTCGCAAGCTGAGCAAAAAGCTTGGTGGTTTCGGTACAGGTAAAGGTTCTGGCTCGGGTGGAAATTCCACTCAGGGTCCTCGCCCGCACATGGGTGGCCGAGTAGTGAGCATTGTTGCTGCTGCCGTGGTCATCATTTGGGCTGCCAGCGGGTTCTACACCATTAAAGAAGCTGAGCGCGGTGTGGTCACTCGTTTCGGTAAGTTTAGCCATCTGGTTGAGCCGGGTCTGAACTGGAAGCCAACGTTCGTGGATAACGTGACTGCGGTAAACGTGGAATCGGTACGCGAACTGGCGGCGTCTGGCGTGATGCTGACCTCTGACGAGAACGTGGTGCGCGTTGAGATGAACGTGCAGTACCGCGTCACCGATCCGCAACACTATCTGTTCAGTGTGACCAGCGCCGACGACAGTCTGCGTCAGGCTACCGACAGCGCCCTGCGTGGCGTGATCGGTAAATACACCATGGACCGTATTCTGACCGAAGGTCGTACCGTTATTCGTAGCGATACCCAGCGCGAGCTGGAAGAGACCATCCGTCCGTACAACATGGGTATCACCCTGCTGGACGTCAACTTCCAGGCCGCTCGTCCGCCGGAAGAGGTCAAAGCCGCCTTCGATGATGCAATTGCCGCGCGTGAAAACGAACAGCAATACATCCGTGAAGCTGAAGCTTACACCAACGAAGTTCAGCCTCGTGCCAACGGTCAGGCGCAGCGTATCCTCGAAGAGGCGCGTGCGTATAAGACTCAGACCATCCTGGAAGCCCAGGGTGAAGTGGCTCGCTTCGCGAAGCTCCTGCCGGAATATAAAGCTGCCCCGGAAATTACCCGTGAGCGTCTGTATATCGAGACCATGGAGAAAGTGTTGAGCCACACCCGTAAAGTGCTGGTGAACGACAACAAAGGTGGCAACCTGATGGTGCTACCGCTGGACCAGATGCTGAAAGGCGGTAATGCGCCTGCGGCAAAGCAGGATAACAGCGGAGCAAACAATCTGCTGCGTCTGCCTCCGGCATCCAGCAGCAATTCCAGCGCCAATACCACGTCTTCTTCAAGCGATGGTGACATCATGGACCAACGCCGTGCCAACGCACAGCGTAACGACAGCCAGCGTCAGGGGGAATAACGATGCGTAAGTCAGTTATTGCGATTATCATCATTGCGCTGGTCGTACTTTATACCTCCATCTTTGTGGTGAAAGAGGGCGAGCGCGGGATTACCATGCGCTTCGGTAAAGTCCTTCGTGACGATGAAAACAAACCGCTGGTCTTTGAACCGGGTCTGCACTTCAAGCTCCCGATGATTGAATCAGTGAAAATGCTCGACGCTCGTATCCAGACGATGGATAACCAGGCCGATCGTTTTGTCACCAAAGAGAAAAAAGACCTGATCGTCGATTCTTACATCAAATGGCGTATCAGCGACTTCAGCCGTTACTACCTGGCAACAGGCGGCGGTGACGTCTCTCAGGCCGAAGTGCTGCTGAAACGTAAGTTCTCTGACCGTCTGCGTTCTGAAATTGGTCGTCTGGATGTGAAAGACATCGTGACCGACTCCCGTGGTCGTCTGACCCTGGAAGTGCGTGATGCGCTGAACTCCGGTACTGCGGGCACGGAAGACGAAGTTGCGACGCCAGCAGCGGACGATGCGATTGCTAAAGCGGCTGAGCGTGTTCAGGCTGAAACCAACGGCAAAGTGCCGGTGATCAACCCGAACAGTATGGCGGCGTTAGGTATCGAAGTGGTCGATGTGCGTATCAAGCAGATCAACCTGCCTGCGGAAGTGTCCGAAGCGATTTACAACCGTATGCGCGCTGAGCGTGAAGCGGTTGCCCGTCGCCACCGTTCACAGGGTCAGGAAGAGGCTGAGAAACTGCGCGCGACAGCGGACTATGAAGTGACGAAAACGCTGGCAGAATCCGAACGTCAGGGCCGCATTATGCGCGGTGAAGGCGATGCGGAAGCCGCGAAACTGTTTGCCGATGCATTCAGCCAGGATCCGGATTTCTACGCATTTATCCGTAGCCTGCGTGCGTATGAAAACAGCTTCCAGAGCAATCAGGATGTGATGGTGCTCAGCCCTGACAGCGATTTCTTCCGTTATATGAAGACGCCAGGCAACGCCACGCGATAAACTCCTTCTCGTTTGAGTTATCAAACCACCGCTCTCAACGGAGCGGTGGTTTTCTTTTATCAGGAGCTAAAATGAATTCCACCATCTTGCTGGCGCTTGCTCTGGTTCTGGTGCTCGAAGGCCTTGGCCCGATGCTTTATCCGCGCGCCTGGCGTCGAATGATTGCCACCATGACCCAACTGCCGGATAATATTTTACGTCGTTTTGGCGGGGGTCTTGTGGTTGCAGGAGTGGTGATCTACTACATGTTGCGGAAAACGATTGGCTGATCAAAAAGTGGTCGGATTTGCATTATATTGAGGGCAAAAAGTGCTGTAACTCTGAAAAAGCGGTGGTAGAATCCATTTTTAAGCAATCGGTGATTTTGAAAAATGGGTAACAACGTTGTCGTACTGGGCACCCAATGGGGTGACGAAGGTAAAGGGAAGATTGTCGATCTTCTGACTGAACGTGCTAAATATGTTGTACGCTATCAGGGTGGTCACAACGCAGGCCATACTCTCGTAATCAACGGTGAAAAAACCGTCCTCCATCTTATTCCATCAGGCATTCTTCGTGAAAATGTGACCAGCATCATCGGTAACGGTGTTGTGCTGTCTCCTGCTGCGCTGATGAAAGAGATGAAAGGCCTGGAAGACCGTGGTATCCCGGTTCGTGAGCGTCTGCTGCTCTCCGAAGCCTGCCCGCTGATCCTCGACTATCATGTCGCACTGGACGTGGCGCGCGAAAAAGCACGTGGCGCGAAAGCTATCGGCACCACCGGCCGTGGTATCGGCCCTGCTTACGAAGATAAAGTTGCTCGTCGCGGTCTGCGCGTTGGCGACCTGTTCGACAAAGCCACCTTCGCTGAAAAACTGAAAGAAGTGATGGAATATCACAACTTCCAGCTGGTGAACTTCTACAAAGTAGACGCCGTTGACTACCAGAAAGTGCTGGATGATGTCATGGCGGTTGCTGACATCCTGACCGGTATGGTTGTGGATGTGTCTGACCTGCTGGATCAGGCGCGCAAACGTGGCGATTTCGTCATGTTCGAAGGCGCGCAGGGTACGCTGCTGGATATCGACCACGGTACCTATCCGTACGTGACCTCCTCTAACACCACCGCGGGTGGCGTGGCGACTGGCTCCGGTCTGGGTCCACGTTATGTGGATTACGTGCTGGGTATCATCAAAGCTTACTCCACTCGCGTGGGTGCAGGTCCGTTCCCGACTGAGCTGTTTGATGACATCGGCGAGTTCCTGTGCAAGCAAGGTAACGAGTTTGGCGCGACCACCGGTCGTCGTCGTCGTACCGGCTGGCTGGATGCGGTTGCAGTGCGTCGCGCAGTGCAGATCAACTCCCTGTCTGGCTTCTGCCTGACCAAGCTGGACGTGCTGGACGGCCTGAAAGAAGTGAAAATCTGCGTGGGCTACCGTATGCCAGATGGCCGCGAAGTGACCACTACTCCGCTGGCCGCTGACGACTGGGAAGGTATCGAGCCGATTTACGAAACCATGCCAGGCTGGTCCGAAACCACCTTTGGTGTGAAAGAGCGTAGCGGTCTGCCGAAAGCCGCGCTGGACTACATCAAGCGTATTGAAGAACTGACCGAAGTGCCGATCGATATTATCTCTACCGGCCCTGACCGTACCGAAACGATGATTCTGCGCGACCCGTTCGACGCATAAACCTCGTTCTGCCTGGCGGCGCTATGCTTGCCAGGCCTACAAAACGCTTCTTAAGCCGGATAAGCAACGCGTATCCGGCTTTTTAGTTCCTCTTTCCCCCTTTCAGTCAAATAAATTAGCCGCTAAGTATCTGGCTGGTTTATCATCAATAGTGAATATCTCTGCGGTTAGACCGCGTTTTTCCCTTTTCCTGAGGTTGATGTGCAGTTAACGAGTTTCACCGATTACGGCTTACGTGCGCTGATTTACATGGCGTCGTTGCCACAAGGACAGATGACCAGTATCTCTGAGGTGACAGAGGTGTACGGCGTGTCCCGTAATCATATGGTCAAAATAATCAATCAACTTAGCCGTGCGGGATACGTAACTGCCGTCCGCGGGAAAAACGGGGGGATTCGTCTCGGAAAACCTGCACAGAGTATTCGTGTTGGAGATGTGGTACGTGAACTGGAGCCATTAACTCTGGTGAACTGCAGCAGCGACTTCTGCCACATCACCCCCGCTTGCCGCCTGAAAAAGGCGCTTTCTACGGCTGTGCAAAGTTTTCTCAAGGAACTGGATAACTACACGCTGGCCGATTTGGTTGAAGAGAATCAACCGCTATATAAATTATTGCTGGTGGAATGAAGAAAATTTCCACCGGAGCTGACAACGGAGGAACCGACATGTCACATGATCCTTTCCAGGAACGCGAAGCAGAAAAGTACGCGAATCCTATCCCAAGCCGCGAGTTCATCATCGAACATTTAACAAAACGCGAAAAGCCCGCCAATCGTGAAGAACTTGCCGTTGAATTAAACATTGAAGGCGAAGAGCAAATTGAAGCCCTTCGTCGCCGCCTGCGCGCCATGGAGCGTGATGGCCAGCTGGTCTTTACACGTCGCCAGTGCTACGCGCTGCCGGAACGTCTCGACCTGCTCAAAGGCACCGTCATCGGCCATCGCGATGGCTTCGGCTTCCTGCGCGTTGAAGGCCGCAAAGACGACCTGTATCTGTCTTCTGAACAGATGAAAATGTGCATCCACGGCGATCAGATTCTGGCGCAGCCGTTAGGGGCTGACCGCAAGGGCCGCCGCGAAGCGCGCGTCGTTCGCGTGCTGGTACCCAAAACCAGCCAGATCGTCGGGCGTTACTTCACCGATGCAGGCGTGGGCTTTGTGGTGCCGGACGACAGCCGTCTGAGCTTCGATATCCTGATCCCGCCGGAAGAGGTGATGGGCGCACGCATGGGCTTTGTGGTGGTAGTCGAACTCACCCAGCGTCCAACGCGCCGCACCAAAGCGATTGGTAAGATCGTGGAAGTGCTGGGCGATAACATGGGCACCAGCATGGCCGTAGATATGGCGCTGCGTACGCATGAAATCCCTTACGTCTGGCCTGCTGCGGTTGAAAATCAGGTCAAAGATCTGAAAGAGCAGGTGCCAGAAGAGGCCAAAATTGGCCGCGTGGATCTGCGCGATCTGCCGCTGGTGACCATTGATGGCGAAGACGCCCGCGACTTCGATGACGCCGTCTTCTGCGAGAAAAAACGCGGCGGCGGCTGGCGTTTGTGGGTGGCGATTGCTGACGTCAGCTATTACGTCCGCCCCAACACCCCGCTGGACAGCGAAGCCCGCAGCCGTGGTACATCCGTGTACTTCCCGTCGCAGGTTGTGCCAATGCTGCCGGAAGTGCTTTCCAACGGGCTATGCTCCCTGAACCCGCAGGTTGATCGTCTGTGTATGGTCTGTGAAATGACCATCTCCACCAAAGGGCGCTTAACCGGTTATAAATTTTATGAAGCGGTGATGAGCTCGCACGCGCGCCTGACATACACCAAAGTCTGGCACATGCTGCAGGGCGACCAGGAGCTGCGCGAGCAATATGCGCCGCTGGTCAAACACATCGAAGAGCTGCACAACCTCTACAAAGTGCTGGACCAGGCGCGCGAAGAGCGCGGCGGGATCTCCTTTGAGAGCGAAGAGGCAAAATTCATCTTCAACGCTGAACGTCGTATCGAGCGTATCGAGCAGACGCAGCGTAACGATGCCCACAAACTGATTGAAGAGTGCATGATCCTGGCAAACATCTCGGCGGCGCGTTTCGTTGAGAAAGCCAAAGAGCCTGCGCTGTTCCGTATTCACGATAAACCGACCACTGAAGCGATCACCGCGTTCCGTTCGGTGCTGGCGGAGCTGGGCCTGGAGCTGCCGGGTGGCAGTAAACCAGAGCCACGCGATTACGCTGAGCTGCTGGAGTCCATCAGCGATCGTCCGGATGCGGAAATGCTGCAAACCATGCTGCTGCGCTCCATGAAACAGGCGATTTACGATCCGGAAAACCGCGGTCACTTCGGCCTGGCGCTGCAGTCTTATGCGCACTTTACCTCGCCGATTCGTCGTTACCCGGATCTGTCGCTGCACCGCGCCATTAAATATCTGCTGGCGCAAGAGCAGGGGTATAAGGGCAACACCACCGAAACGGGCGGCTACCACTATTCCATGGAAGAGATGCTCCAGCTTGGTCAGCACTGTTCCATGGCCGAACGTCGCGCCGACGAAGCAACGCGTGATGTGGCGGACTGGCTGAAGTGTGACTTCATGCTGGATCAGGTGGGCAATGTCTTTAAAGGCGTTATCGCCAGCGTCACCGGCTTTGGCTTCTTTGTGCGTCTCGACGAGCTGTTTATCGACGGCCTGGTCCACGTCTCCTCGCTGGATAACGATTACTACCGCTACGATCAGGTTGGTCAACGCCTGACGGGTGAATCCGGCGGTCAGACTTACCGTCTGGGCGATCGCGTGGAAGTGAAGGTGGAAGCCGTTAACATGGACGAACGTAAGATTGATTTCAGTTTGATCTCAAGCGAACGTGCTCCGCGTAACGTCGGTAAAACCGAGCGCGAAAAAGCGAAAAAAGGGTCGAACGGTAAAACCGGCGGCAGACGTCGTCAGGCGGGCAAAAAGGTGAACTTCGAGCCGGATGCCGCGTTTCGTGGTGATAAAGGCAAAGCAGCGCCAAAACCACCAAAAGCGAAGAAAGAGAAAGGCGCGAAAAAACCATCCGCTAAGACCCAGAAAATAGCGGCCGCGACCAAAGCGAAGCGTGCTGCGAAGAAAAAAGTGGCGGAGTAACACTCCCTCACCCTTTGTCGGCCGGGCAAGCGTAGAATTGCCCGGCAAAAGCAATTAATGAGAACCATCAATGAGTGAAATGATTTACGGCATCCATGCGGTGCAGGCCCTGCTGGAGCGCGCTCCGGAGCGTTTTCAGGAAGTGTATATTCTGAAAGGCCGCGAGGATAAACGTCTGCTGCCGCTGATCCATGCGCTGGAAGCCCAGGGCGTGGTGATTCAGCTGGCGAGCCGCCAGTTCCTCGACGAAAAAAGCGAGGGTGCCGTTCACCAGGGCATTATCGCGCGTGCGAAACCGGGCCGTCAGTATCAGGAAAACGATCTGCCGGATCTGATCGCCCAGCTCGATAACCCGTTCTTCCTGATCCTCGACGGCGTGACCGATCCGCACAACCTCGGCGCATGCCTGCGTAGCGCAGATGCGGCGGGCGTGCATGCGGTGATTGTGCCGCGCGACCGTTCTGCGCAACTCAATGCTACGGCGAAGAAAGTCGCCTGTGGCGCGGCGGAAAATGTGCCGTTGATCCGCGTGACCAACCTGGCGCGCACCATGCGTCAGCTGCAGGAAGAGAATATCTGGATTGTCGGCACCGCTGGCGAAGCAGACCATACCCTTTATCAGAGCAAAATGACCGGCCGTATGGCGCTGGTGATGGGTGCTGAAGGGGAAGGGATGCGCCGTCTGACGCGCGAGCATTGCGACGAGCTGATCAGCATTCCGATGGCGGGCAGCGTCTCGTCTCTGAACGTGTCTGTGGCAACAGGTATTTGCCTGTTCGAAGCGGTGCGTCAGCGCGGGTGATTTTTTGTGCCCGGTAGCGCTTCGCTTACCGGGCCTACAAAAACGTCCAGGCCGGGTCAGGCGAAGCCGCCACCCGGCCAAACACTACTCTTCTAAAGACCGCAAATGGTCATCTTTATTCAGCGTCATCAGCGCGACAATGCTCACCACTGCTGTTGCCATCACGTAATACGCTGGAATATCCAGATTCCCCGTCTGCTTGATCAACCCGGTGATAATCAGCCCCGCGCAGCCAGAAAAAATGGCGTTAGACAGCGAATAGGCCAGACCCAGCCCGGTATAGCGCACGCGCGTCGGGAACATCTCCGACAGCATCGCAGGCCCTGGCCCCGCGAGCATCCCCACCAGACCGCCCGCAATTAACACCACCATCGCTTTCACCGCCAGGGTGCTAGATTCTGCCTGCAAAATTTTCAGCAGCGGCAGAGCGAGGATCAGCAGCAGCGCGGTCGCCATCACCATCACTGTGCGTCGCCCGATACGGTCACTGAGTATTCCTGACGGGATAATCGTCAGCGCAAATCCGATATTCGAAATCACCGCAATCAGCAGCGCCTGGTTAAAGCCCGTATGCAATGCGGATTGCAGATAGGTCGGCATGATCACCAGATAGGTATACCCGGCGGCTGACCAGACCATCACACGGCCAATCCCCATCACAATCGCTTTCAGCGTGGCAGCGGTGCGCGCTTCGGCGACCACCGGTTTTTCCTTCTGCTGCACAAAACTCGGCGTCTCTTCCATGCTGACGCGCAGCCATAGGGCTACCACGCCCATCGGCAGCGCGAGGAAGAACGGAATACGCCAGCCCCAGTCATGCAGCGCGTCCGGCGTCATCACGACCGAAAGCAGTGCGACGATGCCAGCGCCTGCCAGCAGCCCAAGTGCCACGGTAAAGGATTGCCACGCGCCGTAAAGCCCCCGTTTGCCGCGCGGGGCGAACTCGGTCATCAGCGACACGGCACCGCCGTACTCGCCGCCCGCAAACAGACCCTGCAAAATGCGCAGCCCGGTAATGATCAGCGGTGCGGCAATGCCGATGCTGGCATAAACCGGCACCATGCCGATAGCGGCCGTCGCGAGCGTCATCAGCACCAGCACGATAATCAGCGTCGGCTTACGGCCAATGCGGTCGCCGATGCGGCCAAAAACGACTGCGCCCAGCGGGCGGAAGAAGAACGCGATCGCAAATGAGGCGTAGGTGAGGATCAGGCTGGTCATCCCCGCTTCACCTTCCAGCTGGAAGAAGTTCTTCGCAATGACGGTCGCCATAAAACCGTACACCGCGAATTCATACCATTCGATGAAGTTGCCAATCGAACCTGCAATTAAAGCGCGCTTGTGCGCATCCGGCGCACGTTGGGAAGATTGCATAATGATTCTCTCTCGGAAGATGAGAATAAATTATTCAACAGAATGGCCGACGTGAAATAGTTTATTCTTATATTGTGTGACCTGTTTCACGAATGATTTCAATCAGATCGTCGCCTTGTGACCCGACTCCCATGCAGCCGTTGTGCAGTCTGTCCATACTTACCTTCATTGCCATTGAAGGAGGGAGACATATGCACTGGCAGACACACACGGTTTTCAATCAGCCTGTACCCCTGTCGAACAGCAATCTGTTTCTGTCCGATTGCGCGCTGCGTGAGGCGGTGGCACGCGAAGGGGCGGAATGGGACAGCGAATTTCTCGCCAGTATCGGCCAGCAGCTCGGAACGGCGGAATCGCTGGAGCTGGGCCGCCTCGCAAACGCCAATCCGCCGGAACTGTTACGTTACGATCCGCGTGGGGAGCGGCTTGACGATGTGCGCTTCCATCCGGCGTGGCATCTGCTGATGCAGGGGCTATGCGCTAATCGGGTCCACAATCTGGCGTGGGAGGAGGAGGTGCGTAAAGGGGCGTTTGTCGCCCGCGCCGCGCGGTTTGTGCTCCACGCGCAGGTTGAGGCCGGAACGCTTTGCCCCATCACCATGACCTTCGCCGCCACGCCGTTACTCCAGCAATCCCTTCCCAAACCCTTCCACGACTGGCTCTCGCCGCTGTTGAGCGATCGCTACGATCCGCATCTGGCGTCCGGTGCGCAAAAGCGTGGGCTGCTTATCGGTATGGGAATGACCGAAAAGCAGGGCGGGTCCGACGTGCTGAGCAACACCACGCGGGCAGAGAAGTGCAGCGACGGCAGCTATCGGCTGATAGGACATAAATGGTTTTTCTCTGTGCCGCAAAGCGATGCCCATCTGGTGCTGGCTCAGGCTCACGGTGGGCTGTCGTGCTTTTTCGTTCCGCGCATTCTGCCTGACGGGCAGCGCAACGCCGTCCGGCTGGAACGCCTGAAAGACAAGCTCGGTAACCGGTCGAACGCCAGCAGTGAGGTCGAGTTTATGAACGCCTCCGGTTGGCTATTAGGCGAAGAGGGCGAGGGTGTGCGCCAGATCCTGAAGATGGGCGGTCTGACGCGCTTTGACTGTGCGCTGGGCAGCCACGGGCTGATGCGCCGCGCGCTCTCGGTCGCGTTGTATCATGCCCATCAGCGGCAGACGTTTGGCAAAAACCTTATCGACCAGCCACTGATGCGCGATGTGCTGAGCCGGATGGCGCTCCAGCTCGAAGGGCAAACGGCGCTGCTGTTCCGCCTGGCGCGCGCCTGGGATCGTCGGGACGATCCGCAAGAATCTGCATGGGCGCGGCTCTTTACGCCCGCAGCGAAATTCAGCGTGTGCAAAGGCGGAATTCCCTTTGTCGCCGAGGCGATGGAAGTGCTGGGCGGTGCCGGGTATTGCGAAGAGAGCGAATTGCCGCGCCTGTACCGCGAAATGCCGGTGAACAGCATCTGGGAGGGGTCGGGCAACATCATGTGCCTGGATGTACTGCGTGTGCTGACGAAACATTCGGGCATTGTTGATGTGCTGCACGAGGACTTCGCGCAGGTGAAAGGTCAGGATCGTCATTTTGATCGTGGCTGGCGGCAGCTGCAGCAAAAACTGCGTAAACCGCAGGAGGCTCAGGGCCGGGAAATTACCCAGCAGCTCTTTTTACTGGGGGCTGGGGCGCAGATGTTGCGACATGCCTCGCCGCCGGTGGCACAAGCCTGGTGTCGCATGATGCTGGATCCCCGCGGCGGCTCGCTGCTGAGCGAACAGGTGCAAAACGACCTGCTGCTGCGCGCCACGGGGCGAGTCGGTTAACCCTTCAGGCGGAACAGGCTCACCAGCTCGGTCAGGTGTGAACCTTTCTCGCGCAGCGTGTGTGCGGTTTGCTCGCTGCGCGATACGCGGTCGGCGTTAATATGTGTTGCTTCACCGATGTGGGTCATCGCCAGATTGACCTGACGGATCCCCGCCGACTGCTCGTGCGAGGCGTGGTTAATCTCCGTGACCAGCTGGTTGATGTTATCGATATGCACGATGATCGAGTCCATCGCCTGCCGGGTTTGCTCGGACAGCTGGTGGCCCTCGCTTACCTTTTTCAGCGTGTCGCCGATAAGCTGCTCGATCTCTTTAACGGCGTTTGCACTGCGCGCGGCCAGCGCCCGGACCTCCTGCGCCACCACCGCAAAACCTTTGCCGTGTTCACCGGCGCGTGCGGCTTCTACCGCGGCGTTCAGCGCCAGAATATTGGTCTGGAACGCGATGGACTCAATCACGCGGGTGATATCTTCGATACGTTTCGATGCGTCGCGAATATCATCCATGGTGGCGACAGCGTTACCGACCGTTTCCCCGCCGTGATGAACAGCGCGCGATGTTTCCCGTACCAGCTGCTGCGTTTGTTCCATGTTCGCCGCATTTTGCTGCACGGTGGCGGTCAGTTGCTCCATGCTCGCGGAAGTTTCTTCAACGCTGCTGGCCTGCTTGTTGATCTGACCGGAGATTTCGCCCGCATCGGCTGCCAGTGCGTTGGTGCCAAGGTGAATCTCACCTGCGGCTTCGCGCACCTGGTGCACGATTTGCTGAAGCCCGCCGCCGATGCCGTTAATCGCGCCGATCAGTTGCCCCACTTCATCCTGACGGCTGACGGGCAGTTCGGCACGCAGATCGCCTGCGGCATACTGGCGGGCAAGGTGAATCACATCGCGCAGAGGGCGGGTTAACCAGCGGCGAATGATAATGACAAACGCGGCAGCGAACAGCGCCGAGAGCACGACGCCTGCCAGCAGGAAGCGGTCACGTAAGGCGTTGACGTTCGCCAGCAGTACGGATTTATCCACTTCACCGACAATCGTCCAGTTCCAGCCCGGCAGCGGCGTATAGGCCATTTTCAGCGTGCGGCCATCGTCGCTGATGCGCTCGACGGTGCCCTCTTTTCCGCTCAACAGTTGCTGCTGAAGTGCGCTATCCCATTTTGGCAGTTGGCCCTCTTCGCTGGCGTGGAACAGATACTGCCCGCGTGTTTTGCCGTTGCTGCGATCCAGGACGTAAAAGTGGCCGCTGTCGCCCAGGCGGCGATTGAGAATTTTATCGCGCATTACGTTCCAGGAATGGCTGATATCTACGCCGACAAACACGATCGCAATCACCTGACCGCTCGCATCTTTAACCGGCTGGTACTGCGTGATGTAGCGCTTGCCAAACAGCAGGGCCAGGCCGCGATAGACGTCGCCTTTGGTGACGGCGTTGAAGGCGGCGCTGGAGTTGTCCAGCACGGTACCGATCGCACGTTCACCGTTCTCTTTGCGCAGGGAGGTTGCCACGCGTACAAAGTCGTTGCCGCTGCGGACAAACAAGGTTGAGATCGCCCCGGTACGACTCAGAAAGTCGTCGGAGAAGCTGTTGTTTTCATGCAGTTCGGTATCGCCGCCTTTCAGCAAGGGGGCGTTCTGGTCATTGATGGCGCGTAGCTGACCGGGATCGATGCTGAGCGGCTGGGGCAGAAAGGTGCCGAAGAGTTTAGTGTAACTCTCAACTTCTTCACTCAGGCTGGTATTAAACATCTGCACCATATCCACGATGCCGGTGGACTGGTTATGAAGATCTTCCACCGCCAGTGCTTCCAGCTGTTGGCTGGCTTTATGGCTCAGAAGAAAAGTGAACAGCAGAAAGAGCGTTGCGACACTCACGCCGGTAAGTAACGATAGCTTTGCGCCAAGGCCTGAACGGCGGAAAAAGTTGATCATAAATTGCTCATTGTTGAAAAGGTATGGCAGTTCAACGGCAGAGCGGAGCTAACATTTACCAACTTTATGTAACAAAATGTTACATTGATGTCTCTGTTTGGTAGCGTTAAAGATAATAGATTGGTAAAAATACAAAAGCCACTAAAATTAAGTGGCTTTTATCGGGCTGTGTCAGGCGTAGAGAATAGCCTGTACTCGCCACTGGTCGGCGTATCGGTCTTCCTGCATCTGGACAATGCGATACCACGAAGCACCCTGCTCATCCGCTTTAAATGCAATCACACGTTCCACGTCTTGCGGGCTCCCTGAAATGTTATTCACGGAGATAAGGCCAATTTCATTTAAGCCTGTGACACAATCAGCGCTGGCAAATTCGGCTGACTGCGCGGTTGTGCTCATCAGCCCCGCTGAGAGCAGCAGTGAGGTCAAAGCAAGAGATCGTTTCATTGTCAGCTCCATTTCACATGTCTCCGGTATCCGCCGGGCAATCCTTCGCAAATAAACTCACTTCCATTGTCACAGGCATGGAGTTTATTGTGGACAGGAAAACGTCTATGGACGCAAAGCAGTGTAAATGTCGTTTAAATCCTGACAGTTATTTGCGATACAAAATGGCTTGCGAGTACCACTGTCCGGTAATGATGGTTTCATCCACCATAATAATGACGTAGTAATCTGCTTTTGCGGCGACAGCTTTCGCTTTTATTGCATCCTCCGCATCCGCCGGTGAGCCACGAACTAGCACACTGACGGTACCCATACGTTGTAATCCTTCGGTCTGATTACGACGAATTTCCTGAGGATAACTGGTGGCGGCCGGGGCGGGCTGTGGTGTTCCTTCCAGCACGCTACAGCTTGTTAACAGCAGCACCAGCAATAAAGCAGCGAACCTGCGCATAACCATATCTCGTTTCCTGATAGCCATAGTGTAGATGTCTACGAATTTCATTTTGGGGGAATGTTCCCAAACTGTTATCTGTGACGTCATTTTCGAATGAAAATATCGTGAAAGCGTAATCCAGTTCTCAAGATTATGAATCACCCATTAGAAAGAGGATCGACGATGATTGAACTTAAGACACAGCGGCTTGGTGACCATGAAATTCTACACGCTTTCCCGGCGGGATTAAGTGAGCAACCTTTACCCGTTATTATTTTTTATCATGGGTTTACCTCATCAAAACTGGTTTACAGCTATTTTGCCGTCGCGCTGGCGCAGGCGGGTTTTCGCGTGGTGATGCCGGATGCACCCGGGCACGGGGCGCGGTTTACGGGTGATGAACAGGCGCGGTTAGGGCAGTTCTGGCAAATATTACACGGCAGTTTGACGGAGTTTGCCGGGCTTCGCGATGCGCTTTATGCGACGGGGCTGGTGGCCGATGAACGTCTTGCCGTCGCGGGGGCGTCGATGGGCGGGATGACCGCGCTGGGCATTATGGCGCGCCACCCGGAGGTAAAATGCGTAGCGAGCCTGATGGGGTCGGGATACTTTACCTCTCTGTCGCAGACCCTCTTTCCGCCACAGGCGCAGGACGTTAAAAGCGTTCTGACAACCCTCGCGGAGTGGGACGTGACACACGCCTTACCGTGTCTGGCAGACCGCCCTCTGCTGCTCTGGCACGGCGAAGCAGACGATATTGTGCCTGCCGCCGAGACATTCCGTTTACAGCAGGCGTTGTTGCGTGAGGGGCTGAATAAAAACCTGACCTGCCTGTGGGAAGCCGGTGTGGGGCATCGCATCACGCCCACGGCGCTGGATGCCACGACCGGTTTTTTCCAAAAACATCTCTAAACGCGAAGGATGGTGACACCCAGATCCTCCAGTTTTTGCAGGATCTGAGGGTTAGCGTTTTTGCCGGTGATCACCATGTCGATCTGTTCTGCCCGGCTGAACAGCATGCCGGCGCGCTCGCCCACTTTGCTGCTGTCGACCAGTACCACCAGTTTTCCGACAACGTTTAGCATATTCTGCTCCGCCATCGCCGTCAGCATATCGGTTTTGTACAGCCCGTCGGCAGTCAGGCCCTTACCGCTGGTAAACATCCAGTGCCCGGCATACAGGCTGTTTTCGCTGTCCTGTGGACTGAGGGTGATGGACTGACTCTTGTTGTACTGGCCGCCCATGATCACTACGCTTTCATGCTCCTGGTCGATCAGGTAATTGGCCAGCGGCAGATAGTTCGTGATGATTTGCACCGGTTTCCCGCACATCTCGCGGCCCAGTAAAAAGGCCGTGGAGCCGCAGTTGATCACCACGCTTTCCCCCGGATTCACCAGCTGCGAAGCCGCCCGCGCAATACGCACTTTTTCATCATGATTCTGCGCCTGATGGATATTCATCGGCGTCCAGCGCGGGCGCTGCTGGCTGATCGCCTCGGCACCGTTGCGCACTTTTTTGAGCTTCCCGCTCTCATCCAGTTTGTTGATATCACGCCGCGCCGTGGCTGGGGAGATCGCCAGGCGATCAATCACTTGTTCGACGGTGACAAAGCCGGTTTGCGCCAGGAGTTCCAGTAAAATTTGATGCCGTTGCGCTTCCGTCATGAGCTATTCCGAAATAAATTGATTTTAAAAGATGATATTTGAAATAGCCTGAAAATACTAAGCAAATGAGAGAATTGCCAGGCGACTCGCCTGGCAACCTGAGTTCCGCCACTACAGGAACGATTTGAACGGCAGATCGGGTTCTATCGTGAAGCAGTCATCGAAACCACGCGGGTAGTGGTATTCGAAGTTATCTTTGTCTAGCGGCCAGGTAAATTTGCCGCCGACCTGCCAGATAAACGGCTTGAAGCCATACTTCAGACGATCTTTTTTCATTTCCCACAGGACGCGGATCTCCTGTGGATCGGCCTGGAAGTTTGACCAGATATCGTGGTGGAACGGGATCACGACTTTGGTGTTGAGCGCTTCCGCCATGCGCAGCATATCGGCGCTGGTCATTTTATCGGTGATACCGCGCGGGTTTTCCCCGTACGATCCCAGCGCTACGTCGATGTGATGCTCGTTGCCGTGCTTCGCATAGTAGTTGGAGTAGTGCGAATCGCCGCTGTGATAGAGCGATCCACCAGGCGTTTTGAACAGGTAGTTCACCGCGCGCTCGTCCATGCCGTCCGGCAGCACGCCAGCCGCTTTTTGGTCGGCAGGCAGAGTAATCAATGCGGTACGGTCAAAGGCGTCGAGGGCATGGATCTCAATGTCTTTGATTTTCACCACGTCGCCGGGCTTCATCACGATGCAGCGCTCTTTTGGCACGCCCCAGCCCATCCACAGATCCACGCAGGTTTGTGGCCCAATAAAGGGCACATCGTCGGCGCAGTTTTGCATGACCGCTGCTGCTACGTTCACGTCGATATGATCGTTGTGATCGTGGGTTGAGAGCACGGCATCGATCTGACGAATCGCGAACGGATCCAGCACAAACGGCGTGGTGCGCAGGTTCGGCTGCAGTTTTTTGACGCCAGCCATGCGCTGCATCTGATGGCCTGCTTTCATCAGCGGATTGCCATGGCTCTGCTTGCCCGTCCCGCACCAGAAATCGACACAGATGTTTGCGCCGCCCTCCGATTTCAGCCAAATCCCGGTGCAACCCAGCCACCACATTGCAAAGGTGCCCGGTGCGACCTGTTCCTGTTCGATCTCTTCATTCAGCCAGCTACCCCATTCCGGGAAAGTGCTCAGAATCCATGATTCGCGGGTGATGGATTTTACTTTACTCATCGTTTGACTCCCTGTTTCAATCATAATTAATCACAATGTGACGTGTTGTGATTTATGTTGTCACCATTAAATCAGCTTTGCAATGGTGATTTTACTGATTGATGGATCGGACATGGATGCCTGGTGCGAGCGTGCAAACAGGGTTAATTGTTAGCTTGTTGAGTTAATCATATAAATTTAAAGAAAAAATTGGTGATGGTGAATGCTGAATGAAAATCACTATAAAGTGCAGGGAAATAATTTGCGTGACGCGTCACAAATAATCAAATTCAATCTTGTGGTGATTATTTGTGATTACTAGAGTGAGGGCACTTCTTGTACGCAGTTTAACCTTCGTACCCTCACTTTCTGGAGTGTGTTATGGAAATCCTCTACAGCGTCTTTACCGTTTTCTTCAACCAGGTAATGACCAATGCGCCGCTGTTGTTGGGTATTGTGACCTGCCTCGGCTATATCCTGTTACGCAAAAGCGCGAGCGTAATTGTTAAAGGCACCATCAAAACGATTATCGGGTTTATGTTGCTGCAGGCAGGGTCAGGCATATTAACCAGCACGTTCAAGCCTGTTGTCGCCAAAATGTCGGAAGTTTACGGCATAAACGGTGCCATCTCTGACACCTATGCCTCGATGATGGCGACCATTGAACGCATGGGCGAGGCTTACAGTTGGGTGGGGTATGCGGTGCTGCTTGCGTTGGCGTTGAACATTACGTTCGTCCTGCTGCGGCGTATTACCGGCATTCGCACCATCATGCTCACCGGCCACATCATGTTCCAGCAGGCGGGGCTGATTGCCGTCTTCTTCTATATCTTCGGCTACCCGATGTGGACCACCATTATCTGCACGGCGGTGCTGGTGTCGCTCTACTGGGGTATCACCTCCAACATGATGTACAAACCGACGCAGGAAGTGACCGACGGCTGCGGTTTCTCGATTGGTCACCAGCAGCAGTTTGCCTCCTGGATTGCGTATAAAGTTGCGCCGTACCTCGGTAAGAAAGAGGAGAGCGTTGAAGATCTCAAACTGCCCGGCTGGCTGAATATCTTCCACGACAATATTGTCTCCACCGCCATCGTCATGACCCTCTTTTTTGGCGCGATCCTGCTCTCCTTCGGCCTTGACGTTGTGCAGGCAATGGCCGGCAAAACCCACTGGACTATCTACATTCTGCAAACGGGCTTCCAGTTCGCGGTGGCGATTTTCATCATCACCCAGGGCGTGCGCATGTTTGTGGCTGAACTTTCCGAAGCCTTCAACGGTATCTCTCAGCGCCTGATCCCCGGTGCCGTTCTGGCGATCGACTGTGCGGCAATCTATAGCTTTGCGCCGAACGCCGTGGTGTGGGGCTTTATGTGGGGCACCATCGGCCAGCTGATTGCCGTGGGCATTCTGGTTGGCTGCGGCTCCTCCATTCTGATCATTCCCGGCTTTATCCCGATGTTCTTCTCTAACGCCACCATCGGCGTGTTTGCTAACCACTTCGGCGGCTGGCGCGCGGCGCTGAAGATTTGTCTGGTGATGGGGATGATCGAAATCTTCGGCTGCGTATGGGCGGTCAAACTGACCGGCATGAGCGCCTGGATGGGCATGGCCGACTGGTCGATTCTGGCGCCGCCGATGATGCAGGGCTTCGCCTCCATCGGGCTCGCGTTTATGGCCATCATTATCCTGATTGCACTGGTTTATATGGTCTTCGCCGGACGCGCACTTCGCGCTGAAGAAGACGCAGAGAAACAACTGGCAGAGCAGTCTGCTTAATAAGGAGTTTTGATTATGACCGTACGTATTCTGGCAGTGTGTGGTAACGGACAGGGCAGCTCCATGATCATGAAAATGAAAGTGGACCAGTTTCTCACCGGGCAGGGCGTTGATCATTCGGTAAATAGCTGTGCCGTGGGCGAATACAAAAGCGAGCTGAACGGGGCGGATGTGATTATTGCCTCCACGCATATTGCAGGGGAGATCACGGTGACGGGCAATAAGTATGTGGTGGGCGTGCGCAACATGCTCTCGGCTGCCGATTTTGGTCCGAAGCTGATGGAGGTCATCAAAGCGCACTTCCCTGGCGATATCAAATAAGGACGCGTCATGAAATTACGAGATTCGCTGGCGGAAAATCATTCCATCCTGCTTCAGGCCGAGGCCAGCACCTGGCAGGACGCCGTCAAACTGGGCGTCGATTTGCTGGTTAACGCCGATGTGGTTGAGCCGCGCTATTACCAGGCCATCCTCGACGGCGTGGCGCAGCACGGCCCGTACTTTGTTATCGCACCGGGTCTGGCTATGCCGCATGGCCGTCCGGAAGAGGGCGTTAAAAAAACCGGTTTTGCGCTGGTGACGCTGAAGTCGCCGCTGGTGTTTAACCATGAGGATAACGATCCGGTCGATATCCTGATCACCCTGGCGGCAGTCGATGCGACGACTCACCAGGAGGTGGGCATCATGCAGATCGTTAACCTGTTTGATGATGAAGCCAATTTCGACCGTTTACGCGCCTGCCGTACCGAGCAGGAAGTGCTGGAATTAATCGATCACGCCACTGCGGCGGCAGTTTAAGAGGGAATTGAAAATGTCATTACCGATGTTGCAGGTCGCACTGGATAACCAAACGATGGCCCATGCGTATGAAACCACGCGTCTGATTGCTGAAGAGGTGGACATCATCGAAGTCGGCACCATTCTCTGCGTCGGGGAAGGTGTTCGCGCCGTCCGTGACCTGAAAGCGCTATACCCGCATAAAATCGTGCTGGCCGACGCCAAGATCGCTGACGCCGGGAAAATTCTCTCCCGCATGTGTTTTGAAGCGAACGCAGACTGGGTGACGGTGATCTGCTGTGCCGATATCAACACCACCAAAGGCGCGCTGGAAGTGGCAAACGAATTCAATGGCGATGTGCAGATTGAGCTGACGGGCTACTGGACCTGGGAGCAGGCGCAAGAGTGGCGTGATGCGGGCATTCAGCAGGTGGTGTATCACCGCAGCCGCGACGCGCAGGCCGCAGGTGTCGCCTGGGGCGACGCGGATATCAGCGCAATTAAACGTCTTTCGGAGATGGGCTTCAAAGTGACGGTGACCGGCGGCCTGGCACTGGAGGATTTACCGCTGTTTAAAGGCATTCCGATTCACGTCTTTATCGCCGGGCGCAGCATTCGTGATGCGGTTTCACCGGTAGAGGCTGCGCGTCAGTTTAAACGCTCCATCGCCCAGCTGTGGGGATAAGGAGCGGATATGTTATCGAAACAGGTCCCGCTCGGGATCTACGAAAAAGCACTCCCTGCCGGGGAGTGCTGGCGGGAGCGCCTGCAACTGGCGCGTCAGTTGGGGTTCGATTTTATCGAAATGTCGGTGGATGAGACCGATCTTCGTCTCGCGCGTCTCGACTGGAGCCGTGAACAGCGGCTGGCGCTGGTCAACGCGGTAGCGGAAACGGGCGTGCGGGTGCCGTCAATGTGCTTAAGTGCGCACCGACGTTTTCCGCTCGGCAGCGAAGATGACCAGATTCGCGCCCAGGGGCTGGAGATCATGCGTAAAGCCATCACTTTCGCGCAGGATGTCGGGATTCGCGTCATCCAGCTGGCGGGCTATGACGTCTATTATCAGGAGGCCAATGACGAAACGCGGCGTCGCTTTCGTGAGGGGCTGAAGCAAAGCGTAGAAATGGCCAGCCGTGCCCAAGTGACGCTGGCGATGGAGATCATGGATTACCCGCTGATGAACTCCATCAGCAAAGCGCTGGGCTACGCACACTATCTCAATAATCCGTGGTTCCAGATCTATCCTGATATCGGCAATCTCTCGGCGTGGGATAACGACGTACAAATGGAGTTGCAGGCAGGTTGCGGGCATATCGTAGCTGTTCACGTCAAAGACACACGCCCCGGCGTATTCAAAAACGTACCGTTCGGCACCGGGGTGGTGGATTTCGAACAGTGCTTCCGGACACTCAAACAGAGCGGTTATTGCGGGCCTTATTTGATTGAGATGTGGAGCGAAACGGCAGACGACCCACTAGCTGAAGTGGCGAAAGCGCGCGACTGGGTTTGCGAGCGTATGGCGCGGGCGGGATTGCGGGAGGCGGCTCATGCAACAGCTTAAACAGCAGGTCTATGACGCGAATAGGGATTTGCCGCGCTACGGCCTGGTGACATTCACCTGGGGCAACGTGAGTGCTATCGACCGCGGGCGCGGGCGAGTGGTCATCAAGCCAAGCGGGGTGGCGTATGACGTTATGCAGCCAGAGGATATGGTGGTAGTGGATCTTGAGGGTAACGTCATCGAGGGGAAATGGAACCCTTCCTCGGATACGGCAACTCATCTGGCGCTGTACCGCCGCTATCCGACGCTCGGGGGCGTGGTGCATACCCACTCTACCCATGCGACAGCCTGGGCGCAGGCCGGGCTCGCTATCCCGGCACTCGGTACCACGCACGCAGACTATTTCTTCGGTGATATTCCCTGTACCCGGCCATTAACCGAAGCAGAAGTACAGGGCGAATATGAGCTGAATACGGGCAAGGTCATCATCGAGACGATCGGCGAGTGCGAGCCGCTGCATACGCCGGGGATTGTCGTCTGGCAGCACGGCCCGTTTGCGTGGGGCAAAAATGCTCACGAGGCGGTGCACAACGCGGTAGTGCTGGAAGAGGTAGCGAAGATGGCGTGGATTGCGCGCGGAATCAATCCGCAGCTACAGCCCATTGATCGCTATTTGATGAACAAGCACTATCTGCGCAAGCATGGCCCTGATGCTTATTACGGGCAGAAATAAAAAAAGCCCCCGGGCAGGGGGCAAGTCAAACTATGGCTATGTTCTCGTTTTGGCTTTCCTGGTGCTAGCGTCAAAGTCTTATCGATAGATATCTGCGCTTGCATGCATATTGCCGTTGCAACCGGGCTCACGGGTCAAAATGACGTGGTAGTACTTTGCGCCCGATGCATCGGTCTCTTCATTCAGCGCCTGATCTGCTTCACTTTCGGTGGCGAAGTTATGGTTTATGTAAATTACGCCTAAGCTCTGCACATCATCCATATTTCTGGCCTGTCGACCGTCGATCTTGATGGCTGCCATCGCGTTTGCACTGAGCAAAAGCGCAGCCAGAATGGCTATTACGATTTTTTTCATGATATGCGCTCCACGACTGCGTGCTGTGTGACGGTTTTCCTCTCCTTATTCGCCTGGGATAGGGTCTGATTAAAGTGTAATCGCTAATAGTGTGGGGAATGGCGACCATTTCTGATGCTGTTGTTCAAAAAAGTAGCGCTTTCCGATGTGTCTAATTTTAAATCATCCACTTAGGCCAGCTTTACGCTTTGTGCGAATTATTTGTGCAATCAGCTTGAGTTTATGGGGGTTCGCAATTAGAATGACGCGTCAATTTTTCGGCCGCCCTTTAACACGTTCCTTGCCTCCATGGGCCGCGGCTGACCCAGACAGGAGGCTGAATAATCCGTAAGGAGCAATTCGATGCGTCATTACGAAATCGTTTTTATGGTCCATCCTGACCAGAGCGAACAGGTTCCGGGTATGATCGAACGTTACACTGGTGCAATCACTGCAGCAGAAGGTACGATCCACCGTCTGGAAGACTGGGGCCGCCGTCAGCTGGCTTACCCGATCAACAAACTGCACAAAGCTCACTACGTTCTGCTGAACGTTGAAGCTCCGCAGGAAGTGATCGATGAGCTGGAAACTAACTTCCGCTTCAACGACGCCGTTATCCGCAGCATGGTAATGCGTACTAAGAACGCAGTTACCGAAGCATCTCCGATGGTTAAAGCGAAAGACGAGCGCCGTGAGCGTCGCGATGATTTCGCAAACGAAACCGCAGATGATTCTGATGCTGGGGATTCTGAAGAGTAATTTCTGATGACCAACCGTCTGGTGTTGTCCGGTACCGTGTGCAGGACCCCCCTTCGTAAGGTCAGCCCATCAGGAATTCCTCATTGCCAGTTCGTGCTTGAGCATCGTTCTGTGCAGGAGGAAGCCGGGTTTCACCGGCAGGCGTGGTGCCAAATGCCCGTTATTATTAGCGGACACGAAAACCAGGCCATTACTCACAGTATAACGGTCGGCTGTGCAGTCACCGTTCAGGGGTTCATCTCTTGCCACAAGGCAAAGAACGGCCTGAGCAAAATGGTTCTGCATGCCGAGCAGATTGATTTGATAGATTCTGGAGACTAGCCATATGGCACGTTATTTCCGTCGTCGCAAGTTCTGCCGTTTCACCGCGGAAGGCGTTCAAGAGATCGACTATAAAGATATCGCAACGCTGAAAAACTACATCACCGAAAGCGGTAAGATTGTCCCAAGCCGTATCACCGGTACTCGTGCAAAATATCAGCGTCAGCTGGCTCGCGCTATCAAACGCGCTCGCTACCTGTCCCTGCTGCCGTACACTGATCGTCATCAGTAATCGGGCACGGTCCATTAATACGACTTTAAGAGGATAAGGTAATGCAAGTTATTCTGCTTGATAAAGTAGCAAACCTGGGCAGCCTGGGTGATCAGGTTAACGTTAAAGCGGGTTACGCACGTAACTTCCTGGTTCCACAGGGTAAAGCTGTTCCAGCTACTAAGAAAAACGTTGAGTTTTTCGAAGCACGTCGTGCTGAACTGGAAGCCAAACTGGCTGACGTTCTGGCGGCTGCTAACGCTCGTGCTGAAGCAATCAATGCACTGGGCACCGTTACCATCGCGTCTAAATCTGGCGACGAAGGTAAACTGTTCGGTTCTATCGGTACCCGCGACATCGCTGACGCTGTAACTGCAGCTGGCGTTGAAGTGGCTAAGAGCGAAGTTCGCATGCCGAACGGCGTTCTGCGTACCACTGGTGAGCACGAAGTGGACTTCCAGGTTCACAGCGAAGTGTTCGCTAAACTGGTTGTTAACGTTGTAGCTGAGTAATTTTTTACTTAGTTAGCGTCTAAGCGCCGGCCTTGTGCCGGCGTTTTGTTTTTTAGCCCCGCCAGAATCACACCTCTCAACTTGTATGGTAGCTATTCCCGTCGCAATCCCTGATAATAATTGAAACGCTATTTTATCTTTGAGATTTGCTATGGACGCCTCTCAGCCCGTATCCCTGTTTGCCCGTAAGAATATCGCCTACGCCAGCGCCACGCTCTGCTGCCTGCTGTGGGGAAGCTCTTATCCGGCGATCAAAAGCGGCTACGAACTTTTTCAGATCGCCACCGACGATATTCCGTCGAAAGTGGTCTTTGCCGGTTACCGTTTTCTATTTGCAGGCCTGCTACTGCTGATGTTTGCCCTCGCGCAACGCAAACCCATCGCCCGACTCACGCCACGTCAGTTTGGACAGCTGACGCTGCTGGGCCTGACGCAAACGTCAATCCAGTACGTTTTCTTCTATGTGGGCCTTGCGTACACGACCGGCGTGAAAGGGTCGATCATGAATGCAACCGGAACCTTCTTCAGCGTACTGCTCGCGCACTTTATTTATCAAAACGACAAACTCAGCTATAACAAAACCATCGGCTGTATTCTGGGCTTTGCGGGCGTGATGCTGGTGAATTTCAACAGCGGATTACTGGATTTCCACTTTGTCTGGAACGGTGATGGTTTTGTGGTGCTGGCGGCGTTCATCCTCTCGGCAGCCACGCTGTACGGGAAACGTATTTCGCAAACCGTCGATCCCACGGTAATGACCGGGTGGCAGCTGGCTATTGGCGGGCTGGTGCTGGTGGTAGGGGGCTACTCGACGGGTGGGCGGCTGGAAGTGCACAGCACGGCTGCGGTGGCCGTTCTCGGCTATTTGACGCTGCTCTCGTCCGTAGCCTTTGCCCTGTGGAGTATGCTGCTCAAAGTAAACCGCGTCAGCATGATAGCCCCCTTTAACTTTGTCATTCCGGTTGCTGGTACTGTGCTGTCCGCCATTTTCCTCGGGGAAAACATTCTGGAGATCAAATACGCTATCGCGCTGGTGCTGGTCTGTTCGGGGATCTGGTGGGTGAATAAGGCGAAAAAAACCGCCTGATATGAACGCCCGGCCAGTGTGACCGGGCTTTCGGCTACTTCACGCGGATAAAGCTGCCGTTTGGCTCACGCATAAACAGCACCTGCTGGCCGCTGCCGGTATCAATCGTCAGCCCTGTCACCACGCCGCTGGCGTTCTGGCGAATCTGTACCATCTGGCCATTCTGTAAATTACTCAGGGGTTTTCCTTCGCCTTCTACCTGCGCCATGGCGTACACATCAGTCGGTGGCAGATTATGGTCGCGGAAGAGCTGCGCCATGGTTTTACCCGGCTCGACGCGATAGGAGCGCCACTGCTGTTCAATACCGGTGGGCTGCTGCGCTTGCGACTGAACAGGCGCTGCGGCTTGTTCCTGCGGCTGCTCTTCCTGAATCGGTTCCGGGGAGACAGGCGCCACCTGGCCTGGGTCGTTTGACGGCGTGACCAGCTGTGTTTGCATCGGCTGTTGATCGGGCTGTGGCCGCGACTGCGACTGAATATCTAACTGCGCATTACGCGTGACAGGCTGCGTATCGCTGCTGTCATCGCCAGAAGGAAGCAGGAACCCAATCACCACCACCAGGGCAGCAATAATCACGCCTCTGCGATGGAAGGGCGGCAGCGGATCCATGATGCGAAAGTTGTCCGGCGCATGCCAGATTTTCGCCAGGGTAGGTTTCAGTTCAAATCGCCCGGGCATGGCTCTCCTCCTGCTCCGCATCATTATAATCCTGTCCTGAGAAGTATAGTCTGCTAACTGCCTGAATGGCGTAGTAAACCCGACTCGTGTGACTCACGTTTAGGAAAACACCTGGTCACCTCTATTGTTTCTGTTTCGGCGCAGTTTGTCATCTTAACTTAAGACAAAGTTTTACCCATAATGGCGTGGCTGATATGCTGCCCGCTACTTTAAATGTGATGGAAGGAAAACCCATGACCACCCCGACTTTTGACACTATCGAAGCGCAGGCAAGCTACGGTATCGGTTTGCAGGTAGGACAGCAGCTGAGCGAATCCGGCCTGGAAGGACTGTTACCTGAAGCACTGGTGGCGGGTATCGCTGACGCGCTGGAAGGCAAACACCCGGCTGTACCGGTAGACGTTGTACATCGCGCACTGCGTGAAGTTCACGAACGTGCGGATGCCGTTCGTCGCGAGCGTTTTGAAGAGATGGCCGCCGAAGGCGTGAAATACCTGGAAGATAACCGTGAGAAAGAGGGCGTGAACAGCACCGAATCCGGCCTGCAGTTCCGCGTCATCACTCAGGGCGAAGGCGCAATCCCGGCACGTACTGACCATGTACGCGTGCACTACACCGGTAAACTGATCGACGGTACGGTGTTCGACAGCTCTGTCGCCCGTGGCGAACCGGCTGAATTCCCGGTCAACGGCGTGATCCCTGGCTGGATCGAAGCGCTGACGCTGATGCCTGTGGGTTCCAAATGGGAACTGACTATCCCGCAGAACCTGGCTTACGGCGAGCGTGGCGCTGGCGCGTCCATCCCGCCATTCAGCACCCTGGTGTTTGAAGTCGAGCTGCTGGAAATTCTGTAATCGGCACACGCATTTCCTCTCCCCCTGCGGGAGGGGAAATAGTGAGAAAACCTATAGTTAAGCCGATATCAATATTTTATCTTGCAAAGCTACGAGTTGCGTGTATTTTTGTGAGCTGTTTCGCGTTGTATGAGTGATATGACACTCACTTTAAACATATTATTAACATAATATCTATTTCATAGTATTCATCCCGCCGATTCTTACCTACTATCGATGAGTCCTTTTTAAGGGACCGTCACATCATGACGTAACTAAAGGCCAGAAGAGCCTTAACAACACAGACAGGCATAACAGGAAAAAAACACATGGTAGATCAGGTAAAAGTCGTTGCCGACGAAGAGGCTTCGTCTGAACAGTCGCTACGGCGCAATCTCACAAACCGTCATATTCAGCTTATCGCCATCGGCGGTGCCATCGGCACAGGGCTGTTCATGGGGTCGGGCAAAACCATCAGTCTTGCCGGGCCGTCGATCATCTTCGTCTATATGATCATCGGTTTTATGCTGTTCTTCGTGATGCGCGCAATGGGTGAATTGCTGCTCTCGAATCTCGAATATAAATCTTTTAGCGACTTCGCTTCTGACCTGCTCGGCCCCTGGGCGGGATACTTTACCGGCTGGACGTACTGGTTCTGCTGGGTGGTCACCGGCATGGCTGACGTTGTCGCCATCACCGCCTACGCGCAATTTTGGTTCCCCGGTCTTTCCGACTGGGTGGCGTCCCTTGCGGTGATCGTCCTGCTGCTGAGCCTCAACCTCGCCACCGTAAAAATGTTTGGTGAGATGGAGTTCTGGTTTGCGATGATCAAAATCGTCGCCATCGTCGGGCTGATTGTCGTGGGGCTGGTGATGGTGCTGACGCACTTCCAGTCACCAACTGGCGTGCAGGCTTCCTTTACACACCTGTGGAATGACGGCGGCTGGTTCCCGAAAGGGCTGAGCGGCTTCTTTGCTGGCTTCCAGATTGCGGTGTTCGCCTTCGTGGGTATTGAGCTGGTGGGCACCACCGCTGCGGAAACCAAAGATCCGGAGAAATCCCTGCCGCGCGCGATCAACTCCATCCCGATTCGTATCATCATGTTCTACGTCTTCGCGCTGATCGTCATTATGTCCGTGACGCCGTGGAGCTCCGTCGTTCCAACCAAAAGCCCGTTTGTAGAACTGTTCGTGCTGGTTGGTCTGCCTGCTGCGGCAAGCCTGATTAACTTCGTGGTGCTGACGTCGGCGGCCTCTTCTGCCAACAGCGGCGTGTTCTCGACCAGCCGTATGCTGTTCGGTCTGGCGCAGGAAGGCGTGGCACCCAGCGCTTTCGCGAAGCTCTCCAAACGTGCCGTACCGGCGAAAGGGCTGACCTTCTCCTGCATCTGCCTGCTGGGCGGTGTGGTGATGCTGTACGTCAACCCGAGCGTGATTGGCGCCTTCACCATGATCACCACGGTCTCCGCGATCCTGTTCATGTTTGTCTGGACCATCATCCTCTGCTCGTACCTGGTGTACCGCAAACAGCGTCCGCAGCTGCATGAGAAATCTATCTATAAGATGCCGCTCGGCAAGCTGATGTGCTGGGTCTGTATGGCGTTCTTCGTGTTTGTGCTGGTTCTGTTGACGCTGGAAGATGACACCCGTCAGGCGCTGATCGTAACGCCGCTGTGGTTCATTGCGCTGGGATTAGGCTGGCTGTTTATCGGTAAGAAACGTATGGCAGGCATGCGCTAAGTCTGTTGCCGGGGGGGCGCTTCGCCTCTCCGGCACACTAAAGCACAAAACAGAGGCCCGGTAAGCGCTCACGCGACCGGGCCTTTTTTTATTCCCCGGCTAAGGCACGCGGGAACAGGACGTTATTTTCCAGACTGATGTGTTCCATCAGATCGTCGATCATCTCGTTAATGCCGTTGTACATCGCTTTCCAGGTCGTGCAGGCATCTGGCGGCGGCGTCACGTTATTGGTGGTGTGTTTGATCACCTCCAGCAGTTCGCCCGCGTCGTCGTGCTCGCTCTCCATGACGCTGATCGGTCCCATCGCCTGCGTACCCATGCCCTGTTTGATCATCGGGAACAGGATCTGCTCCTCTTTCATCATGTGGCTGGATAACTCTTCGTGCAGCATGGTCAGGTATTTCGCCAGGCCGCGCGGTACGGAGGCTTTATCGGCATGCACGCGCTCAACTTTGGTCGCCTGGAGAATCAGTTCCGGGAGTTGTTCGCGGTGACGGTCGTGGTAACGCACGATGATGTGGTCGATGATTTCCGCCAGCGCCACGCTGCGCCAGTCTTTCTCGATGGGCTGTTCGGCCAGCTGCGCCAGCTCAGCTTCAATCGCATCAACATCCAGCGCCTTACGCAATGCCGCACGCGCCAGCGTTTGCTTCCCGCCGCAGCAGTAGTCCATATCGTATTTACGAAACAGCGCAGATGCGCGCGGGATGGAGAGCGCCAGCTCGCCTAAAGGTTGGTCGCGGAAGGCCATCGTCGTTACCTCATCATTAAGAATATAAGATGCATTTTAAATGCATCTTTATGGTGAGGCTATAACCCTTTGGGGGCAGCGGCGAAAATGAGAGATCCGTCACATTTATTTTGATGTATTAACCTGCTGAATGGATTTGAAAAATTCCGCGAATGGGCTTCTCATGCCGGAGAAGGCGTTAAACAACCCCGCGCCCCTGCCGATAGATACAGGTCAGATAAAATCCTGCAGATAACTAAAGGCATCGCATGTTTAAACGTATAAAAGTCATCACCCTCTTAATCTCGGTGTTGCTCGGGCTGGGCGCCGTTCAGCTGATCTCCGCCGGGGTATTCATCAATGCTCTGAATAATGACAAAGACAATTTCACCGTCTCTCAGCTCTCCAGCCAGAACGTCGCGGAATTTACTGACGCCTGGATCAGCCTCAACCAGGCGCGCGTCACCCTCAACCGTGGAATGCTCCGCTTGCAGAGCAGCGTGGCGAGCCAGATTAACGGCGGGCAGCTGAACGAGCTGGTCGCTACCGCGAAAAACCTGCTGACGGACGCGCAGGGTCATTACGATAAATATTACGCCCTGCCGGAAACGCCGGGGATGGACGAAAACCTCTCCAAACAGCTGGAAGAGCAGTACCGCGTCTACTCCGCCACCCTGACGCAAATGAACACCTTACTGGCACAGGGCAACCTGGAAGATATGTTCAAGCAAAACGCCGAGCAAAAGCAGACCGCGATGCAAAAGGTGTATCGCGAGTGGCGTGAAGCGCAGGCGAAGCTGACCAGTAAAGGCATTCAGGACAATGAAAGCGACTACACCCGCATCCTGTGGATCCTCTCCGCCATTATGGTGGTGGTCGCAGCCGTTATTATCACCAGCTGGATTGCGATGCGCCGCGTACTGTTGCTCCCGCTGCATGATGTGATCAGCCATATCCGTGCGATTGCGGCAGGCGATCTGACGCAGCCGATCGACGCCCAGGGCAAGAACGAAATGGCGGTACTGGCGCGTAACGTACAAGAGATGCAAACCGCACTGGCGAACACCGTCGGCGTGGTGCGCGAAGGGGCTGACACAATCTATACGGGCGCCGGTGAAATTTCCGCCGGCAGCAACGATCTCTCCTCCCGCACCGAGCAGCAGGCCGCGTCGCTGGAAGAGACCGCTGCGAGCATGGAACAGCTGACCGCCACCGTGAAGCAAAACGCCGATAACGCCCGTCAGGCGTCCCGACTGGCGCTGGATGCATCAACCACCGCCAAAAAAGGCGGCAGCGTGGTGGAAGGCGTAGTGCGCACGATGGATGAGATTGCCACCAGTTCCAGCAAAATTGCCCAGATCACCAACGTGATCGACGGCATTGCCTTCCAGACCAACATCCTGGCTCTCAACGCGGCGGTAGAAGCGGCGCGTGCAGGCGAGCAGGGCCGTGGTTTTGCAGTCGTGGCAGGGGAAGTCCGTACTCTGGCCCAGCGTAGCGCTCAGGCCGCGAAAGAGATCAAAGCGCTGATCGATGATTCAGGCGATCGCGTCAACGCCGGTTCTGCACTGGTGAATCAGGCCGGGGAGACCATGTCTGAGATCGTGAATGCCGTCACCCGCGTGACCGATATCATGGGCGAAATCGCCTCGGCGTCCGACGAGCAGAGCCGTGGTATCGATCAGGTCGGGCAGGCCGTCGCCGAGATGGATCGCGTGACTCAGCAGAACGCCTCGCTGGTGGAAGAGTCAGCGGCAGCCGCGGCGGCGCTGGAAGATCAGGCTGCACGCCTGAACGAAGCGGTCGCGGTGTTTAAAATCACCCGCGGTCAGGCGGTAAAAGCGGCACCGGTGAAAACCTACGTCGCAAAAGCTAAACCCGCAGCAGCGATGGTTGACGGGAACTGGGAAACCTTCTGACAGAGGCCGGAGGGCGCTTGCGCCCATCCGGTTACTACAATCCACGCCCGGAAAGCCCTGAGGCTTTCCGGGCGTGGTGTCAAACCTGCGAAACCGTCACCACCGTCGGTTTTTCCGGCTTCGCTCTGACGGCAATCGCTACTCCCACCACCAGCAGCAAAATCCCGCACCCCGTTAACAGCGGCGGCACGCTCTGGCGCATCAGGAAGGTATAAAGCAGCCCGGCCAGGGTTTCAAAGACAATCAACGGCCCAAGAATCACCGTCGGCAATTTCTGGCTGGCGATATTCCAGCACAAAGCACCCACCCACGAGCACAGCACCGCAATCGCCACCATCAGGCCGACAAACACCCACGGACGCGGCCCGAACGGCAGGGCAAACTCCGGCTGTTGCAGCCCCAGCCACCAGCAAGATGCCACGTAGCCGAGCAGCGATACCGGCAGCGTCACCAGCGCCTGGGCAGTGGCCCACATCATCGGAGGCTTATCCGGGTTTTCCCGCAGCCAGCGGGCGTTACGCAGGGCATACCACGCCCAGCAGACCACGGAGATCGACGCCAGCAAAATCCCCGACCCGTAACGCCAGCCGTCAAACTCATCGACACGCGCATGATGCAGCTCGGCGATGTTCACAAAAGCCAGACCGATGGCGATACACACCAGCGCAGGCAGCATTTTCGACCACGCCAGTTTACCGTCGCGATGGCTATAGAGCAGGTTGGCGAACACCGGAATCACCACCGGCAGGGTGCCGATAATCATGGTCGACACGGGCGCGCCGGTGCGCTGAATGGCGCTGGCCAGACAAACGTAATAGATCAGATTGCCCATCATGGTCAGGCCCAGGGCGGTAACCCAGTCACCGCGAGTCAACTGACGCAGGCGAGCGCGCCCCATCCACGCCAGCGGCAGGGCGAAAAGCCCCAGCGCCAGATAGCGCCCCATCGACTGCAACATTGCCGGGTATTCCGGCACAATGAGCGGGCCGACAAAAATTAATCCCCACATCAAACCCGCCAGCAGGGCATACAACACGCCGCTAATCATTTTGCCATCCACGTCAGAGAAACCTGCGCACAGTGTAGAAAGAGGTCAGCCGGGAATATTGTATGAGATTGCGCATTAGCGCCGAACGACCTGCTTCTGATAGCGAACGGGCGTAATGCCGTAGCGATGGGTGAAGGCGCGGGTGAGATGAGACTGATCGGTCAGCCCGGTTGCGGCGGCCACTTCAGCGGCCGGCATGCCGAGGGTGAGAAACGCTTTGGCGCGCCACAGGCGGATCGCCATCAGCATCTGGTGCGGCGTCACGTGAAAGTGTGCTTTGAACTGGCGCTGGAAATGGTACGGACTCAGCGAGACCACGCGCGCCAGCTCATCCAGGGTCACCGGATGCATATAGTTGTCGTGCAGATACTCGCGCGCCCGCTCGAAACGGTGCGCCCCTTCCTGAATGACCGGAGCATGGCGCGCCAGTGGCTGAAATGTCTCGATCAGATCCAGCAGTAAGCCCTTCTGGGCCAGCGGATCGTCCGTGTGCCACAGTCCGTAAATCAGCTGACAGATCTGCTGCGAGCGCAGCGGGTCGTGGCGTGTGACGTCGCTAAACCACCAGTGGCGAATGCCGGTCACCTCTTCGAGCAGATCGGGATCGAGATAGACCATCCGGTAGCGCCAGCCGTCTTCAGTGGCGGCCTCGCCGGTGTGCAACTCGTCGGGATTCATGGTGACAACAGAGTGAACGGGCGCGACATGCTGCGCGCCACGATAGCGAAAGCGTTCGGCTCCGGCTTCTATCGCGCCGATCCCGAAAGCTTCGTGGGTGTGAGGTTCAAAGGCGTAACGTGAGATATGCGCATGATACAGTTCGACGCCCGGCACCTGCGCCAGATGGCGAAAGCGCGCGCTGTCTCTCTCATCGATGAACTGTTCGGGTACGCCTTGCACGGTGAGCCTCCAGGTGGGTCATCTTTTCATTATCAGAGATGACCTACGGGGATGCCACTAAAATTAACCACCGCTTAACAATTACAGAATGCCTTTGATGCTCTCAGCCAGCGGCGTGGTCGGGCGACCGATCAGTTTGCTCAAGGTACGGCTGTCGTCGAACAGACCACCCTTCGAGGCACCGACATCAGAATCTGCCAGCATATCCGCCAGCCCGGCCGGTAAGCCCACGCTTTTCAGCGCGGCGGCGAAATCGGCTTCGCTCAGGTTCTGATAGGTCACCGGTTTTCCGCTTTGCTTGCTCAGCTCAGCAGCCAGTTCGCTCAGCGTCCACGCCGTGTCGCCAGCCAGTTCGTACACGTTGCCTGCATGACCCTCTTCCGCGATCACTTTCGCCGCCGCAGCGGCATAATCTTCGCGTGTGGCTGCGGCGATTTTGCCGTCACCCGCCGCGCCGATAAACACGCCGTGCTCCAGGGCCGGTGGTGCGCTGGCGAGATAGTTTTCGGTGTACCAGCCGTTGCGCAGCAGGGCGTAAGGAATGCCGGACTCGGCCAGCGCCTTTTCGGTGGCGATGTGTTCATCGCGCAGGCCGAGTGGCGACTTATCCGCATGGAGCAGACTGGTGTAGGCGATAAATTTCACGCCCGCCGCTTTTGCCACGTTGATAACATTCTGATGCTGGGTCGCACGCTGGCCGACCTCGCTTGAGGAGATCAGCAGCAGTTTCTCCACGCCGCTCAGGGCGGTGGTGAACGCCGCCTGGTCGGTGTAATCCGCCTGGCGAACGGTAATGCCTTTCTGGCTCAGGGCGTCGGCTTTTGCCGGGTTACGTACAATCGCCACGATCTCGCTGGCAGGAACGGTTTTAAGCAGGTTGTTGATAACGTGTTGGCCAAGCTGGCCGGTTGCGCCGGTAATTGCGATCATGAGTTATTTCCTCGTTGTTTGCATGGTATGACGGAACATTACCACTCTTACTAACTTTTAGTAAGTACGTACAAAAAGGTAAGTGTTAAATTTGTCATCACGACGTTTCTTTACAGCACAGCGTCTTTTTTGCCGCTAAGATATCCGCCTGAATTTGATTGAGGCGTCTATGATCCCCCGTCAGCGTAAAGCTTTTCTTCTTGTCGCTCTGGCATGTCTGGTGGTGCTTGTCTGCACCACCCAGCGCATGGCGGGGCTGCATGCGCTGGTGATGAACGCCGCTTCCGTGGCTCAGCAAACGGTAGAGCAGACTGGCGACAGCGATGCCCCGGTCACCCCTTGCGAGCTGAGTGCCAAATCCCTGCTGGCAACACCGCCGATCATGTTTGAAGGCGCGCTGTTTGCCATCACGCTGGTCCTGGCGGTGCTGGCCGCCGTACCGCATCGCCCGGTGCGCCGCTGGCCGCCTCGCGTCATCTCTCCGCCCCGATTGCGGGTGCATCTGCGACTCTGCGTATTCCGTGAATGATTGATTGCCTGCTAATTCAGGTTAATTAATTATTTATGGAGAAAATAAATGTATGCATTTTTAAGGCAGCTTGTGCTCTGCCTGTTCTGGCTATGGCTGCCCGTCAGTCAGGCCGCCGACAGCGGCTGGCTTCGCGCCGCGGATAATGATCACGCCAGCGTTCGCGTGCGGGCAGACGCCCGGCAAGGGCACGACACGCGCCTGCTGCTGGATGTCCGTCTCGAAAAAGGCTGGAAAACCTACTGGCGATCGCCCGGAGAGGGCGGCATCGCCCCGGCGATAAGCTGGAACACACCGCTGGAGATGGACTGGCGCTGGCCGGTGCCGCAGCGTTTCGAGGTGGCAGGCATTACCACGCAGGGCTACGACGGTAACGTGTCGTTTCCGATCACCCTGCGCGGCGCAATGCCGGAGAAACTGACGGGCGTGCTCACGCTCTCCACCTGCAGCAACGTCTGCATCCTGACGGACTACCCCTTTGCGCTGGATCTCAGTGCGTCCGCCGATCCGCAATTTAGCTACGATTTCAGCCGCGCGCTGGGTACGCTGCCGCTCAAGGAAGGACTCACTTCCGATCTGAGCGCCGGTTTCGGTGACGAAAAGCTTCGTATCACTGCTACTCGCGAGGCGGGCTGGCAAAAGCCCGAGCTGTTTATCGACACCCTGGCCGACACGGATTTTGGCAAACCGGTTTACCGGATTGACGGCCAGACACTGACCGCGACGCTGCCCGTCAGCGACGGCTGGGGAGACAGCGCACCGGATCTGCGGGGCAAAACCCTGTCGCTGGTGCTCGCTGACAGCGGTCAGGGGCAGGAGAGCCAGGTGACAGTGGGCGACGCGCCATCCGGTGGCGCCCCGTTTAGCCTGGCCTGGATTCTGCTGATGGCGCTGGCCGGAGGGCTAATCCTCAACGTCATGCCGTGCGTCCTGCCGGTGCTGGCGATGAAACTGGGCAGTGTCGTGCAGGCCTCGTCGACTCATCGCCGCGTGGTGCGTCAGCAGTTTATGGCCTCGGCCGCTGGGATCGTGACCTCGTTCCTCGCGCTGGCGCTGATGATGACGGCGCTGCGTCTCAGCAATCAGGCGCTCGGCTGGGGCATCCAGTTCCAGAACCCGTGGTTTATCGCCGCGATGGTGCTGGTGATGGTGGGCTTCAGCGCCAGCCTGCTGGGGCTGTTTGAAATCAGGCTCTCATCCGGTGTCTCTACGTTTCTCGCCACGCGGGGCGGCAATGGTCTGGTGGGCCATTTCTGCCAGGGGGCCTTTGCGACGCTGCTGGCAACTCCGTGCACGGCGCCGTTTCTCGGCACGGCGGTTTCGGTGGCATTGGTCGCCCCGTTGTCCCTGCTGTGGGGGATATTCCTGGTGATGGGGATCGGCATGAGCCTGCCGTGGCTGTTGATCGCTGCCTGGCCAGGGCTGGCGCTGCGACTGCCGCGACCGGGACGCTGGATGAACGTCGTGCGGATAATCCTCGGCCTGATGATGCTCGCGTCAGGGCTGTGGCTTGCCAGCCTGCTCGCCGTTCACATTGGGCGAGGGCCGACGCAGGCGTTAGGCGCATTCATCGTCATCACGCTGCTGATCGCCACGCTATGGCGCTGGGGATGGCGGGTGGCGTTGTGGAGTGCCCTGGCCGCGATGGTGTCGCTCGGTATTTCCCTTCCGCTCATCGGCGCCGGTCAATCGGGGCTGGCGAAGGATCGCATCGTCTGGCAGCCGCTCAGCGAAAAGGCGATTACCGCCGCGCTGGCCGACAACAAACGGGTCTTCGTCGATGTCACCGCCGACTGGTGCGTGACCTGCAAAGCGAACAAATACAACGTGCTGCTACGCGACGAGGTGCAAAACGCCCTCAGCGAGCCGGATGTGGTTGCACTGCGCGGCGACTGGAGCCGCCCATCCGAGACGATTAGCCAGTTCCTTCGCGCGCGTCAGAGTGCCGCCGTCCCCTTCAACCAAATTTATGGCCCCGGGCTGGAGCAAGGCCGCATATTGCCGCCGCTGCTGGATCGTGACGATCTCCTTCAGACCCTGAATAACGCCAAAGGACACTAACAATGCGTATTTTAACCTTGATCGTGCTGTTCTGTTTTTCGACCCTGAGTTTTGCCGCTGAACCCGATCTGGAGAATTTGCTCTGGAATGATCCCGACACCCCTGCGATGGGCGCGGAAAAACCACGCCTGACGCTGGTGTCGTTTACCGATTACAACTGCCCCTACTGCAAGCAGTTTGACCCGGAGCTTGAGAAGATTGTGCATAAATTTCCGGATGTCAAACTGGTGGTGAAACTGCTGCCGTTTCGTAGTGAAAGCTCGGCCCACTCAGCGCGAATTGCGCTGACGGCCTGGCGACAGCAGCCTCAGCAGTATTGGGCGCTGCACCAGCGATTGATGTCGAAGAAAGGTTATCACGACGAGGCTTCTATCCTGGCCGCACAGCAGAAAACGGGCACGGGCGCCATCAAGGCCGATGAGAAAAGTGGCGAAACCCTGCAGATGAATTTGATTCTTGCTCAGGTGCTGGGCGTGCAGGGCACTCCGGCGACCCTGGTCGGCAAAACTCTGGTGCCGGGCGCTATCCCCTACGACGACCTGGAGGCGCTGGTGAAGCAAGAGCTGGCGAAGCCAGATGCGCAGTAAAGCACTGCGCTGGCTGCGTGAGGGTATTGTCTGGCTGCTGATTGCCCTCGCGGCAGTGCTGATCACCGATCAGTTCCGCAAACCCTCACTCCCGGCGACCTTAATTAGCACGCCGCTGCAGACGCTGGACGGCGAATCGGTGGATCTGGCGCAGCGCAGCCACGACAGACCGCTGCTGGTGTATGTCTGGGCGACCTGGTGTGGCGTATGCCGCTACACCACGCCGTCGGTGGCAGAGATGGCAGAGGAGGGGAGAAACGTCATTAGCGTGGCGCTGCGTTCCGGTGACGATGCCACGCTGAGCCATTGGCTGGCGAAAAAACGCTACGGGATGCCGACGGTCAACGACCCTCAGGGCCAGCTCGCTCGCCGCTGGCAGGTGCAGGTGACCCCGACGGTGCTTATCGTCTCGCGCGGAGAGGTCAAATCCATTACCACGGGTTACACCAGCGGCTGGGGCATGAAGCTGCGGCTCTGGTGGGCGGGATTTTGATGTGGCATAATATCACTAACTTTTAGTTAGTATGTGTGAAAAGATCAGTATGAAAACAGTAATCCCTACCCTCAGCGAGCAAATGCGCGACGGCAACCTGTTTGCCGAGCAGTGTCCGTCCCGTGAAGTGCTCAAACACGTTACCAGCCGTTGGGGCGTGCTGATTCTGGTGGCGTTGCGCCAGGGCACGCATCGCTTTAGCGACCTGCGTCGTAAGATGGGCGGCGTCAGCGAGAAGATGCTGGCGCAGTCATTACAGGCGCTGGAGCAGGATGGATTTGTGAATCGTGTGTCGTATCCGGTGGTGCCTCCGCACGTGGAGTACAGCCTCACGCCGCTGGGCGATGAGGTGAGCGAGAAGGTCGCCGCGCTGGTGGACTGGATCGAGGTAAATACGCCGCAGGTGTTGGCTCATCGCGAGGATCGTGCGGCGTGATTGCCGCACGGCGCTAACCTTTACCCGGCCTGCCATTGTGCAGGCCGGGTAAATACGTTTACTTGCTCAAATCCACCTGATAAATCGCGAATCCGATATCATCGGTTCCGGTCTTGCTCATCGGATACTGCGCTTTGTCTTTAATAAACGCCGCCGCTTTGTCAGACGGTGATGTCTCAAAACGAATATCCAGCTTAGACGCGCTCTGAATCGGGGCCAGACGCCAGTTGTTGTCTGCCGCCGGATGGATCGCGCCATCCTTTTTCGACTGCTCGCCAATCCACGCCGCCAGCACCGAGCGGTTCTCGTCCGGTGATGCAAACGCGATATGGCTATCGCCGGTCCCGGCGAATTTGCCGCCGTACGCGCGATAGTTATTGGTCGCGACCAGGAATACCGCGTTCGGGTCGATCGGTTTACCCTGGAAGGTCAGATGCTTGATACGTTCCGCCTGCGGGTTCACCGTCTGACACTCGCCGTCGTATTTCGCCGGCTGTGACACGTCGATCTGGTATTCCACGCCGTCGATCACGTCGAAGTTATAGGTGCGGAAACCGTCCCAGTTGATCAGCGACTGCGGCTTACTGCTGTGAACGTCGATCTGGTTAAACTGACCGGCGGAACACTCCAGCCACTCTTTCACCTCTTTCCCCGTGGCTTTTACCACCACCAGCGTGTTCGGATAGAGGTAGAGATCCGCCGCGTTGCGGAAGGTGAGCTGACCTTTTTCCACTTCAACGTAGCTGGCCGGATCGTTTTTACGCCCGCCGACTTTGAACGGAGCCGCCGCAGAAAGCACCGGCAGTTTCGCCAGGTCCGGATCGCCCTGAATAAAGCGCTCAACGTAGGCTTTCTGCGCCATATTCACCACCTGGACAGTGGGATCGTCCTGCACCAGCGTCAGGTAGCTGTACATAGTGTCGGAGGATTTCCCGACCGGCTTGCTGACAAATTCGCGGGTCGCATCGTGATCGTGTTTCAGAACGCTCAGGATATTTTTATCTTCGGCCGCCAGCGATTTTTTCGCCGCCGCGTCGTAGATTGGGCGCGCTTCGGCTTTCGACTGGGTCACCTGCCATTTTCCGCCATCGTTATTCAGTACCAGATCCACCACGCCCAGATGATCGCCCCACATGCCGGGCATCACCGACGGCACGCCGTTGAGGGTTCCTTTTTCGATATCGGCACCTTTAATGCTGGCGAAATCTTTGCCAGGGAAGACCGCGTGCGCGTGACCAAACAGAATGGCGTCAACGCCCGGTACTTCGCTGAGGTAATAGACGGAGTTCTCGGCCATCGCCTGATACGGATCGGCAGACAGCCCGGAGTGCGCCACTACGACCACCAGATCAGCCCCTTTCTCACGCATTTCCGGAACATACTTGCGCGCGGTTTCGGTGATGTCATTAACGGTCACTTTGCCCGAGAGATTGGCTTTATCCCAGGTCATGATCTGCGGTGGCACAAACCCGATATAGCCGATTTTCAGCGTCTGCTTTTTACCGTCCTGATCCACGACCTCAGTCTCTTTAATCAGATAGGGCGTAAACAGCGGCTTTTGGGTCTTAACGTCGATGATATTGGCGTTAACGTATGGGAATTTTGCGCCAGCGAGCGCCATATGCAGATAATCCAGCCCGTAGTTAAACTCGTGGTTTCCGAGGTTACCGACGGCGTAATCCAGGGTATTCAACGCCTTATAAACCGGGTGAATATCGCCTTTTTTCAGCCCCTTCGCCGCCATGTAATCGCCGAGCGGACTACCCTGAATTAAGTCGCCGTTATCGACCAGCACGCTGTTTTTCACCTCGCCGCGCGCGGCGTTAATCAAACTTGCGGTGCGTACCAGTCCGAATTTTTCGGTCGGGGTATCTTTGTAGTAATCGAAATCCATCATGTTGCTATGCAGGTCGGTAGTTTCCAGAATGCGAAGATCTACCGTCGCGGCCTGCACGCTTGCGGCAATCAGCGTTGCCAGGAGCGTTGCGCTAAACTTAATCATCAGAGGAGTCCTTTTTACGATCCAAGCCACAAAAGAATATGTATGTATATTTTGTTGCTTACAGAAGTGTGAATCCTGCCAGAAAAAAGCGTCGTGAAACCAGAATTGCTTCACAGATAGCGGAATTGTTAACAATACGATATAACTAAAACAATAAGTTATGACCACTGCGATAACGAAGAGGTGGATAATGTTAGATAAAATTTGTCAGCTCGCACGGGATGCGGGTGATGCCATTATGCAGGTCTACGATGGCACAAAGCCGATGGACGTTGTCAGCAAAGCGGATGACTCGCCGGTGACAGCGGCCGATCTCGCGGCCCACGAGGTGATCCTCAAAGGGCTTCAGGCCCTGACGCCGGATATCCCGGTGCTGTCTGAAGAAGATCCGCAGAGCTGGGATGTGCGCCAGCACTGGCAGCGCTACTGGCTGGTGGACCCGCTGGATGGCACCAAAGAATTTATCAAGCGTAACGGTGAGTTTACCGTCAATATTGCCTTGATTGAAAACGGGAAAGCGGTGCTGGGCGTGGTCTACGCGCCGGTGCTGAAAGTGATGTACAGCGCCGCAGAAGGCAAGGCGTGGAAAGAGGAGAGCGGTACGCGCAAGCCCATCCAGGTGCGCGACGCGCGACCACCGCTGGTGGTCATCAGCCGTTCCCACAGTGACGCTGAGCTGCAGGAGTATCTGCATCAAATCGGCGAGCACCAGACGACGTCGATTGGCTCGTCGCTGAAATTCTGCCTGGTGGCGGAAGGGCAGGCGCAGCTGTATCCGCGCTTTGGGCCAACCAACGTCTGGGATACGGCGGCAGGCCATGCGGTAGCGTCTGCCGCGGGCGCACACGTTCACGACTGGCAGGGCAAGCCACTGGACTACACCCCGCGCGAGTCGTTCTTAAATCCGGGCTTCCGGGTTTCGATTTACTGACCGAGCAATTTGTGCAGCAGGGCGACAACCTGTTGCACCTCTTCCTGCGTCAGCGCGCCGTCTTTCACCCATTGCACGCGGCCATCTTTATCCAGCACCACAATCGCTGAGCTCTCCTCTTCCAGACCCCAGGCTTTACGCGTCACGCCATCGCTGTCGACAATAAACTGCGACCACGGATAGAGCTTTTTATTGCTCTCCAGGCTGCTGCGCACAAACATGCCCGAGCCTGGAATCGCGTCATCGGTGTTCACGATGGTGGTGGTCTGGTAGCGGTCGTGCGGGAATTTTCCAGTCTTAATCGCTTCCACGAGGGTGGCATTTTTCTCTTTTGCCGAGGTACGACCGGCAATATGTTGCACCACTCGCACTTTGCCCGCGAGCTGCGCGCTATTCCAGGGTTTATAGCTAAACTTATCATTGTCGAGAATCAATTCTCCCCGATCGGCTATACCGACTGGTGGCACACGTTGTCCCTTTTCAATGTTGTGTGCGGAAGCCATCAGCGGCAGTAACAGGCAGGCTGCGGCCAGGATGTTACGAAGGGTCATGGTGTTTCCTTATAGTTGCAGGTGATCCGACCACTTGGTCTTACGGTTTAATCATAAGTGCGATCAATCGGCTTTACCCGCAATCCGAGTGCCAGTTTGCGGGCGAACGCACATATCCGTAAAAAAACGAAGGCTTATACTGCTTTTAGAAATGCTATGCAAAGAATGTTCTGAATATTTGTAATCAAACGGTAAATAAACTTATGCATACTGGGTATCAACGTTTTTCTGGTCTATAGTCATTGAGCAATAAATTTGCGCTCTGGACAGTCGGCCCGATTGTGGCGCCGCAAGAGCGTATGATTCGCAGGAGATACAAGAATGAAAATTTTCCAACGCTACAACCCGCTTCAGGTGGCGAAGTACGTGAAGATCCTGTTCCGAGGACGGTTGTACATCAAGGATGTTGGCGCTTTCGAATTTGATAAGGGCAAAATTCTTATCCCGAAAGTGAAGGACAAACAGCACTATTCTGTGATGTCCGAAGTCAACCGCCAGGTTATGCGTCTGCAAACTGAGATGGCTTAACCACGTGCTATGCAGTAGTTAAAGCAGTATATAAAAACGGCTCCTATTGGGAGCCGTTGATGTTTGTGGGGCACTTACGCCGAGGCTTTCTCTTCCGCGTCTGGCAGCTTCGGCACCAGCACGGTCGGTTTGTTATCGATGCGTGTCACCAGCAGCTGGTCGATGCGGTAGTTGTCGATATCCACCACTTCAAACTTATAGCCGGAGAACTTCACCGAGTCGGTACGTTTCGGGATTTTACGCAGCATAAACATCATAAAGCCGCCAATCGTCTCGTAGTTGCCCGACTGCGGGAATTCGTCGATATCCAGCACGCGCATCACGTCTTCAATCGGCGTGCCGCCATCCACCAGCCATGAGTTCTCATCGCGCGCGACGATCTGCTCTTCCAGGCCCTGGCCGACCAGGTCACCCATCAGGGTGGTCATCACGTCGTTGAGCGTAATGATACCCACGACCAGCGCGTATTCATTCATGATCACCGCGAAGTCTTCACCCGCAGTTTTGAAACTTTCCAGCGCTTCGGAGAGCGTCAGGGTGTCCGGCACAATCAGGGTATTGCGGATCTGCACGCCGCTGTTCAGCGCCAGGCTTTGGTTAGCCAGCACGCGGTTCAGCAGGTCTTTTGAATCGACGTAGCCGATGATGTGATCGATATCTTCGTTACAGACCAGGAACTTGGAGTGCGGATGCTCGGCCACTTTGTTTTTCAGGCTCTGCTCGTCTTCGTGCAGATCGAACCAAATCACGTTTTCGCGCCCGGTCATGGAGGACGGCACGGTACGGGATTCGAGTTCAAACACGTTCTCGATCAGTTCATGCTCCTGCTTACGCAGAACACCTGCCAGCGCACCGGCCTCAAACACCGCGTAAATATCATCAGATGTGATGTCATCTTTACGCACCATCGGCAGTTTGAAGAGGCGGAAAATGGTGTTTGCCAGGCCGTTAAAGAACCAGACCAGCGGACGGAATACGTACAGGCAGAAGCGCATCGGGTTGATGATGCGCAAAGCCACAGCTTCTGGCGCAATCATACCGATGCGTTTCGGGGTTAAATCCGCGAACAGGATGAACAGGCCGGTCACCAGCGAGAAGGAGAGAATAAAGCTCAGCTGCTCGGACAGTTCAGGCGAGAAGTACTTCGAGAACAGGCTATAGAAGGCCGGAGAAAAGGCTGCGTCACCCACGATACCGCCGAGAATGGCGACGGCGTTCAGACCGATTTGCACCACGGTAAAGAACATACCGGGGTTTTCCTGCATTTTCAGGATGCGTTGTGCATTGAGATTGCCATCGTCGGCAAGCAGTTTAAGTTTGATCTTGCGGGAGGCGGCCAGCGAAATCTCAGATATCGAGAAAAATGCACTGACGGCAATAAGACAAAGTATTACTAAAATACTGTTTAACATAGTTTATCCGGCTTCTCGCCAGATCCTCGGAAGGGAAGTTGATTTCGTTTGTGTGAAGACACATTGAACATCGGCTCGTAGCGTTGAGCCGATTATTTCAGCGGGTAGTATAGCGTAAACGTGTGTAAATCCGCCAGAGGTCACATTTTTGGCAAAAACAGGCCGGGCAGACGTGTGCTGCCCGGCCCCTTAATCAGGACAAACTGACATTATCCACCGGTCGCCGTGCGGCGTTACCGCCCCAAACCTCGTCGTACTCATAGCCCGTGAGCTGTTTAATGACCACCCGGGTACGCGCATCGCAGTCGCGGTAATCGCCGCCCAGCTTGCGACGGGCGATCTCTTTGAGCAGCAGTTTGTGGGTGTCCCGCGTTAGGGTGAATTTATAGGTAGTGATGAAACTCACCGCCAGCAGCGCGGAGGTGGCGAACAGCATCAGGCCGATAATGGCGTACAGTGCCGATTCAGGCTGCGCGCCGTTGCCTTTCACAAACCCGGACTCCTGCAACACCACACCGATCAGCATGATCGCCAGTGCGACGGTGCTTTTACGCGTCAGCACCATAACGCCGGCAAAAATCCCCTCCCGGCGCTGCTGGGTGACCATCTCGTCGATGTCAGGAATAAAGCTGTAGATGTTCCACGGAATGTAATACAACCCGGCACGCGCCGCGCCAAGCAGAATAAAGACCGCCGAGAACAGCAGGGCAGGGACCTGGGTTTGCGTGTAATAGACGGCGAACAAGAACGCCAGCACGAAGAATATACAGCCGTAAGCGATTCGCAGCGCCGCCGACGGAGAAATATTCAGCCGGTTTAACAGCAGCATAAATCCGTAAGTGCCCGGCACCGAGGCAAACGCGGCGATACTGAGCCAGCCGGAAACCGCCGCTGCGTCCTGGCTCAGGCAGTAGACCACGTAATAAGTAAAAACTGAACCGAACACATCCATCGCGGTAAACGAGAAAATATAGATGATGATGTGTAAACGAAAGGCGCGAATTTGGAAGGCGGAGAAGAGATCCAGCACCAGATATTTCAGGTGATTAAGTAAACCGCTACTGCGGTGGGTCTCAATTTTAAAATCGGACTCCTGATGCACATCTTTCGCCTCCCAGGTGGTGCGCCAGGTAATAAATACCGCGAGACAAAAGACGCAGGAGAAGATCAATCCGGTGAGGGTATAAGTAAACGGATTATCTTTCCCGGTGAAATGCATAATCACGCCGGGCACGGACACCGCCAGAAAACCGCCGAGCTGGGAGCAGATCATCCGCACTCCGGACAAGCGGCTGCGCTCTTCGTAGCGGTTGGTCATCTCAGCCGCCAGCGTCTCCCACGGTACCAGCACCATCGCCGACAATAATTCAATCGACAAATAGGTGCCGAGATAATACCAGTAACCCATATCGGTTACCCACAGCAGGGCATATAAAAACATCAGCGGTGAACTTAATAATAAAAAGAAGCGGCGGCGACCAAATTTTCGCCCGAGCCAGGTATTGCCAAAATTGTCGGTGATATAGCCCATAATCGGGCTTAATACGGCGTCAATGACCCGCGCAATAGCAAAGATAGAACCGGCTTCGAGCACGCTCAGTCCGCAATAGGTGGTATAAAAAAATAACAGCCAGGTGCCAATAATGGCGAAAGCGCCTCCGCCAAACAGATCGGTTATGCCGTAGCCAAGCGCCACACCATAACCAACCCTGCGTTCAGTTGGTTTGACCATAATATTGATACTCAGAGTAGGGTTATTATGAACCAGATTTATTCTGGCCGATTTTTATTCACTGCTGATTAATCTCAATCCATTGCCGAATCTGGGATGAACGATAAATGGCCTCCACAAGGTTGATTGATTTTCCGGCTTCGCGAATATCGGTGTAATCCGCTTTTTCCGGGTTTTGGATGGCGGCATAAAAATCGCCAATCGCGTGCTGGTGGCCTAAACCCCAGTAACTTTTTGCGACACCGTTTGGCGATGCGTCGCTTACCAGTTTCACCCGCTCGCCGTTGCACAACCGCCACAGGGCGTTGTCGCACAGCTGCAAGATGCCGTTTTCGCAGTGAATCTCGAGCAGCAGCGGCGAGTCGGTGGTGTGGCAGTTAGTGGCGTAAAACAGGCCACGCGCGCCGTTGGTGAAGTGCAGCGTCGCCATCGCGCTGTCCTCGGCTTGCGTCACGTCGGCCAGCTCGCCGCTGTCGACGACCCCTTTCAGGCGCGTCACGCCGCCCGCAAACCACTGCATCAGATCGAGGGTGTGAATCGCCTGATTGATCAGCAAGCTCCCGCCCTCGGTGGCAAAACGCCCGCGCCAGGGGCTTTCGGTGTAATAAGCGCCCGAACGCGACCAGGTGAGCACGGCTTTGATACTCAGCATTTTGCCCATCTCCCCCTCTGCCAGCTCCCGTCGGATGCGCTGGCTGGTGGGGTTGAGCCGGTTCTGATAACACACGCCAAGCAGACCTACCGCATTCTGCGCAGCGTGCGCGATCTCAGTGATTTCGCCGCCGTTCATCCCCACCGGCTTTTCGCAGAACACATGCTTTCCTGCCGCAAGGGCCGCCAGAATCATCCGTTTATGTTCGAAATGCGGTGTGCAGATGTGAATCACGTCGATTTCGTCATCCAACAGCATCTCCTGATAATCCTGATAAAAGCGGCACTGATACGCCATCGCCAGCTTCAAACCGACTTCGCTGTTGATATCCGCCAGCGCGCGCAGGGTCACGCCAGGCATCTGGCGCAGGGCATTGACGTGGCAACTGTGGATCGCACCGCCGCCGATAAGGGCTGCATTGAGCGTTTTCATCCGCACCTCTCGTTAATCCGCCGCGTTTGCCAGCATCTGCGCTTTCACGCACAGCTCGGCCGCTTTAAAGGCGTGCGCCTGGGTCATCGCGTTTTCGGTGCGATTCAGGCAGTCCAGGATCAGCTCGCCAAAGAACGGGAAGCCGACCTGACCCGCCACCGGATAGCGGAATTCGCCCTCGTTGTTGACGAGATAGACCACGTCCTGTTCGCCGCGCGTGAGATCGACATATTTGCGGATTTCGATATACCCGTCGGTGCCGAGCAGCGTCAGACGGCCATCGCCCCAGGTTGACAGCCCGTTGGGGGTAAACCAGTCGCAGCGGAAGTAGCCGCTGGCCCCGTTTTCACCCTTGAGCATCGCGTCGCCGAAATCTTCAAAATCTGGGTGGTGCGGATGGTTGAAATTTCGTGCCTGGCTGGCGACCACCGTGGCCTCGTGGTTGCCGGTGTAAAACAGGAATTGCTCGATCTGGTGGCTGCCGATATCGCACAGAATGCCGCCGAAATAGCGCCGCTCGTAGAACCAGTCCGGGCGGCCTTGTCCTTCGCGGTGCGGGCCCGTGCCGAGGGTCTGTACCACGCGACCTATCGCCCCCTGTTTCACCAGTTGCCCGGCAAACACCGCGCTTTCGACGTGCAGACGCTCGCTGTAGTAGACCGCGTATTTACGCTCGGTTTTCGCCACCATCGCTTTGGCATCATCGAGCTGCTCCAGCGTGGTCAGCGGTGCTTTGTCGGTGAAATAGTCTTTACCGGCGGCCATGGCCTTCAGCCCCAGCGCGCAGCGATCGGACGGAACCGCCGCCCCGGCGACCAGCTGCACGTCGCTGTCGGCAAGAATCACCTCCAGCGAATCGGCGGCCTTCACCTGCGGATACTGCTGCACAAATTTATCCACTTTCGCGGGATCGGGATCGTAGACCCATTTCAGCGTCGCCCCGGCCTCCATCAGCCCGTTGCACATGCCGTAGATATGGCCGTGATCGAGAGCCGCTGCCGCAAAGACAAATTCACCGGGCTGGACCACCGGCTGTGGTTTGCCCACGGGCGCGTAATTCATACCGTCATGTTTATTCATGGTCAGATCCCCTGGTCCAGATTTTTGCCTAATGGAATGGCGCCGGTTTCGCTGAAATTGGCGACGCTGGCGGATTTTTGGTAGAAGCGCGGGGCGAGCACGTTGGTGCCACCGGTGCGGTAGAACGGGTCATCGCGCGAGATAGGTAGTCGGACCACACTTCCGGTGATGGACGATTTATAGATGGCGGTGATGAGTTCAAGCGAGCGTTTGCCCTGCACGCCATCAACCAGCGGAGCGGTTTGCTGTTCAACCGCGCGCAGCAGGTCGTGGATCTGCCCGGTATGCAGCGTCCACTCGAGTTTGGGCGTCTCGTGAAATACCGCATTCAGCTGCGTTTCGCGCGTCGTATCGTTCGTGGCCTGCGGGAAACCGTTGTCGGCGCTGACGCTGGCGAACACCTCCCACGGTGCGGAGATCCGTGCTTTCTCACCCTGAATCACAATCTTCTGATCTTCTCCGTGGTGCACCACGGAAGCGGTGAGCTGCGTGAGTGCGCCGCTGGGATATTTGAAAATCGCGGCGCTCAGATCTTCCACTTCGGCGTTGTCGTGGGCGACATTGGTCATCATCGCCACCACTTCCGACGGAAAGCCCAGCATCCACTGGATGGCGTCGATGTGGTGAACCGCATGGTTGAGGGTGCAGCCGCCGCCCTCTTTCTCCCAGGTGCCGCGCCACCACAGGTCGTAATAGCAGTGGCCGCGCCACCAGAACGAGTCCACCTGCGCGTGGCAGATTTTGCCCGCCAGGCCGGAATCCAGCGCTGCTTTCAGCCGCCAGAAGGCGTCGGTAAAGCGGTTCTGGGCGATGATCGACAGGGTTTTTCCGCTGGCTTGTTGCGCGGCAATCATCGCGTCGCACTCCTCAAGCGACGCGGCCATCGGCTTTTCACACAGGACGTGACACCCGGCGTTCAGGGCGTCGATGCTGATTTCGGCGTGGACGTAGGGCGGCGTGCAGACGTCGACGATATCAATATCCGCTTCGGCGGCCAGCATCTGCTGGTGGCTTTCATAGATGCGCGCGTCATTCAGGCCGTAGCGCGCTTTTTTCTCGTGCGCTTTTTCCGGGTAGATGTCCACCAGCGCCACGATGGTGCAGCGCTGGCCGAACTGCAAATAGCTCTGAATATGGTTATGCGAGATGTTCCCTGTTCCCACGATGGCGATTTTTAACATCGTTCTTTTCTCCGGTGTTACCAGGTGCCTGAGGCATCCAGGGTGCGGCTGGTGGTCTCTTTGTCCACAGAGGTGGCGATGCGCTGTTGCAGCAGGCGCAGGTACTGTTTTTCATTGAGCGGGAGCGTGACCCAGTCGTCCGTCCAGGTTGATAAATGCATGGCGTTGGAGAGCGTCAGGCCGTTGATCCCCTCAAGCCCGGGCGCAATCAGCGGCTCGCCGCGTAGCACGGCGGCGCAGAAGTTGGCGGTAATGACGTGGTGTTCGCTGCACTCCGCAGCGACCGGGATGGAAACCTCCCAGCACTCCGGCTCGCCAAAGCCGTTTTGCCAGCGGGCGTTAAAGTCGGTTTCGGACTCCCGCAGCCGCCAGTAGCGCAGTTTTCCCTCTTCGACCACCACTTTGCCGCGATCGCCGGTGATCTCCAGCCGGTTGGTTCCCGGCGTTTCGGCGACGGTGGTGATAAACACCCCGGTTGCGCCATTGGCGTATTCGGCGTAGGCGGTCACCTCGTCTTCAACTTCAATCTGACGGTGCTTACCGAACTGACAAAACGCCCGCAGCCGCACCGGCATCCCGACCAGCCACTGCCAGAGATCGAGCTGATGCGGGTCCTGGTTGAGCAGCACGCCGCCGCCTTCACCCTTCCAGGTGGCGCGCCAGCCGCCGGAGTTGTAGTAGCTCTGCGAGCGGTACCAGTTGGTGATAATCCAGTTAGAGCGGCGGATTTCGCCCAGCTCGCCGCTGTCGATCAGATCTTTCACTTTCTGATACAGCGGGTTAGGGCGCTGGTTGTACATGATGCCGAACACCACGTCGCACTCGCGTGCGCAGGCGTTCATCTCCTGCACTTGTGCGGTGTAGACGCCCGCTGGTTTCTCGCACAGGGTATGGATGCCGTGGCGCATCGCCATGATGGAAAGCCGGGGGTGATCGTAGTGGGGCGTGGCGACAATGACTGCGTCGATTAGCCCGCTGGTGAGCAGCTCTTCGGCCTCATGAAAGAGCGCGACGGACTCGCCGACGAGCTGCCGAATGGCGTGATGTTTCTCGGGATCGTTATCGCAGACCGCCGTCAGACAGGCATCTTTAACGACACCCGCTAACAGATAGCGCGCATGAACCGTGCCGATATTGCCGATACCAATAATGCCAAACCGTACCTTTTCCATGTCACACCTTAAGTCGTTAAAAAGAGTGATGAGGGGAAAATAGGAAAGGCGAACCGCAGCGACAATGTGTTTTTGTGAGAATACTCGCAAGGCGCATAAGTAAACACCTACGCCCGGTAAATTTGGTTTTAAAATCAACAGGCTGTTTCTGCAAATAATTGCAAAAACTGAATGCGAGCGAGGTCACACTATGCCGGGCAAGCTAAAAATGGACGAAATTGCGGCGTTGACGGGCTACTCCGTCAGCACCGTTTCCAGGGTTTTAAGCGGCAAATCCTATACCAGCGACAAGGCCCGCGAAGCCATCGTGCGCTGCGCGCGGGAACTTGGCGTGCTGGCGTCCATGGCGAGCGGGCGGCTGCTGATTAACGGCATTGCGGTGTTTGCCCCTGAACGCACCTTTCAGGGACGCGGGGATATTTTTTATCTTGAGGTGACGAAAGGCATTGCCGAAGCCAGTGCGCCCCATGATGTCTGGATCAGTTATTGCGGATTAGAAGAACAGCGCGCGGACGTAAAATTATTTCTCGAAAAAGCCGGGCATAAAAATATTAACGCGATCATTATTATCGGCACTGATGATTCCACCATCTTTAAACTCGCCACCACCTTGAATAAGCCCTGCGTTTTAATTAACTCCATCGATCGGGAAATGGCGCTCGATTCCGTTTCGCCCGATCATCGCGCCATCGGTTTTACCGCCATGCGCCATCTCTTCGAGCAGGGCCACCGCCGAATTCTGACCATGACCTGCCTGCGTCGGGAGACGCTCTACGCGCGCCTCGACGGCATTAAAGAGGCGTACCGCCATTTTCACGTGCCGTTCGACCCGCAAAACGATTTGCTGGTAACCGAGTGGTTTACGGCGGAGGAGGCCGAGCGCGCCCTCGACGACTGGCTGGCCGGGCACGATAAAACCCAGTGGCCGCAGGTGATTTTCCCCAACAGCACCAGTATGACAGAAGGGGTGATCAGGGCGTTGCAGCGTCGCGGTCTGCGCGTGCCGGAGGATATCTCTATTATCACCACCGATTTCACCTGGAATCTGCAAAACCGGCTGGATGCGCCGGTGACAGGCGTCACGGTGCCGTGTCGTGAGCTGGGGATTGAGGCGGTGCACCTGCTTCAGACGCGGCTGAACCGGCCGCAGGCGTCGGTGTTTAACCTGCTGTTGCAGGGCAAAGTGATGGATTTTGGATCGGTCAGTAATGCCACGCGCCACGCGGCTCGCGTGGCGCTGGATCAGTAATCAGGCCAACTGTGGCGGCAGGCAGACACCAATCCCGCCGATCCCGCAGTAGCCGTACGGGTTTTTGTGCAGATACTGCTGGTGGTCATCTTCCGCGTAGTAGAACGGCGTGGCGTTGGCGATTTCGGTGGTGACGTGACGCTTATCGCCCGCAGCATTCATCGCCTCCTGGAAGCGGGTCAGGCTGGCGCGCGCGGCGGCGTCCTGCTCCGGCGTCAGCGGGTAAATGGCGGAGCGGTATTGCGTGCCGTGATCGTTACCCTGCTGCATCCCCTGGGCCGGATCGTGGTTTTCCCAGAAAACCTGCAATAATTGTTCGTAGCTGATGATCGCCGGGTCGTACACCACGCGCACGGCTTCCGCGTGGCCGGTCTCACCCGAGCAGACTTCGCGGTAGGTCGGATTAGGCGTGTAACCGCCGGTGTAGCCCGCTGCCGTGCTGTAGACGCCCGGCAGTTGCCAGAACAGACGCTCGACGCCCCAGAAGCAGCCCATGGCGAAGAGGGCGATCTCCATCCCGTCCGGGACGTTAGTCATTGAATGATTGTTCACAGCGTGTAAGGTAGCGACCGGCATTGGCGTATTACGTCCCGGCAGTGCATCTGCTTGAGAAACAAGATGCTTTTTGTCGAATAAACTCACGGTAGGGCCTCCGGGGCAGCGATGTTTCAGTTAAGGTTGTCATGGAGCGTTTAATTGAACACAATAAATACGCTGAATGAGTCTAGATTTAAACATAAGAAATATTAGGCCTCTCGGCCATTTTTCAACCCTCTTATTGGGTTTTGGGCTTTATGCCGTGATACGCCGCGGAGCGGTACATCAATTGCTTCCAGGGGTGGAAACAAGGATATTCAGGAGAGAACGTGCCAAAGATCCGCCAGTTTTGTTTGGTCAGTTTATTGCTGACAAGCGGGGTCGCCAGCGCGGCGAATGTCCGTTTGCAGGTTGAGGGGTTATCCGGGACGCTGGAAAAAAACGTGCGTGCACAGCTGTCAACGATTGAGAGTGACGAAGTGACGCCGGACCGGCGCTTTCGCGCGCGCGTAGATGACGCGATCCGCGAAGGGTTAAAAGCGCTGGGCTACTACGAACCCACCATTGATTTCGATTTACGTCCACCACCGGCCAAAGGCCGTCAGGTGTTAATTGCCCGCGTTTCCAAGGGCGAGCCGGTGCTGATCGGCGGCACCAACGTGGTGCTGCGCGGCGGCGCGCGCACTGACCGTGATTATCTGGATCTGCTGGGCACGCGCCCGAAAGTCGGCACCGTGCTGAACCACGGCGACTACGACCACTTTAAAAAAGAGCTTACCAGCGTCGCGCTGCGTAAGGGCTACTTCGACAGCCAGTTCAATAAAAGCCAGCTGGGCGTTGCCCTCGACCGCCGCCAGGCGTTCTGGGATATCGATTACGATAGCGGCGAACGCTACCGTTTTGGCGACGTGACCTTCGAAGGCTCGCAAATCCGCGACGAGTATCTGCAAAACCTGATCCCTTTCAAAGAGGGCGATTACTACCAGTCAAAAGATCTGGCAGAGCTGAACCGCCGCCTGTCGGCGACCGGCTGGTTTAACTCCGTGGTTGTTGCGCCAGAATTCGACAAGGCGCGCAAAACCAAAGTGTTACCGCTGCACGGCGTGGTTTCACCGCGTACCGAAAACACCATCGAAACCGGTGTCGGTTACTCAACGGACGTCGGCCCGCGCGTGAAAGCGACGTGGAAAAAGCCGTGGATGAACTCCTACGGCCACAGTCTGACCACCAGCGCCAGCATTTCCGCGCCGGAACAGCAGCTCGATTTCAGCTATAAAATGCCGCTGCTGAAGAACCCGCTGGAGCAGTATTACCTGGTGCAGGGCGGCTTTAAGCGTACCGATTTAAACGATACGGAGTCTGACTCCACCACCCTCGCGCTGTCGCGCTTCTGGGATCTCTCCAGCGGCTGGCAGCGGGCGATTAATTTGCGCTGGAGTCTCGACCACTTTACCCAGGCAAACGTCACCAACACCACCATGCTGCTCTATCCGGGCGTGATGATCAGCCGTACCCGCTCGCGCGGCGGCCTGATGCCGACCTGGGGCGATTCCCAGCGTTACTCGATTGATTACTCCAATACCGCCTGGGGATCGGACGTCGATTTCTCGGTAGTACAGGCGCAAAACGTCTGGATCCGCACGTTCTATGACAAACACCGCTTTGTGACGCGCGGAAACCTCGGCTGGATTGAAACCGGCGATTTTGAACGTGTGCCGCCAGACCTGCGTTTCTTCGCGGGTGGCGACCGCAGTATTCGCGGCTACAAATACAAATCGATCTCCCCGAAAAATGACAAAGGCCAACTGATGGGGGCCTCCAAACTGGCGACCGGCTCGCTGGAGTACCAGTACAACGTCAGCGGTAAATGGTGGGGGGCGATGTTTGTCGACGGCGGTGAAGCGGTGAGCGATATTCGCAAAAGCGATTTCAAAACCGGTGCGGGCGTAGGCGTGCGCTGGCAATCGCCGGTCGGGCCGATCAAGCTCGATTTCGCCGTTCCGGTCGGCGACAAAGACGAACACGGTTTACAGTTTTACATCGGTCTGGGGCCTGAATTATGAGTTTATGGAAGAAGATCAGCCTCGGCGTTCTGATTTTTATCGTGCTTCTGCTCGGCACGGTGGCGTTCCTGGTGGGCACCACCACCGGCTTGCATCTGCTGTTTAACGCGGCTAACCGCTGGGTGCCGGGGCTTGAGATTGGCCAGGTGACGGGCGGCTGGCGCGATCTGCGTCTGAAGAATATCCGCTACCAGCAGCCAGGCGTGGCGGTAAATGCGGGTGAGTTTCACCTTGCGGTTAAGCTTAGCTGTCTGCGTGACAGCAGCCTGTGCGTCAACGATCTGTCGTTAAAAGACGTCAACGTGGCGATAGATTCGGACAAAATGCCGAAATCAGCCCCTGTCGAGGAGGAGGATAGCGGCCCGCTGAACCTCTCCACTCCCTATCCGATTGCGCTGTACCGCGTGGCGCTTAATAACGTCAATATTAAGATCGACGACACCACCGTTTCGGTGATGGACTTCACCTCCGGCCTGCGCTGGCAGGAGAAAAACCTGACGCTGACGCCGACCTCTCTGCAGGGGCTGCTGATCGCCCTGCCGAAAGTGGCGAAAGTGGCACAGGAAGAGATCGTCGAACCGAAAATTCAGAACCCGCAGCCGGAAGAGAAACCGCTCGGCGAAACCCTGAAAGATCTCTTCTCGAAGCCGGTTCTGCCGGAGATGACCGACGTTCATCTGCCGCTCAATCTGAATATCGAAGAGTTTAAGGGCGAACAGCTGCGCCTGACGGGCGACACGGATTTGACCGTGTTCAACATGCTGCTGAAAGTGAGCAGCATCGACGGCACCATGAAGCTCGATGCGCTGGATATTGATACCAATCAGGGGAGCGTGAACGCGACCGGGCAGGCGCTGCTGCGCGACAACTGGCCGGTGGATATCACCCTCAACAGCGCCCTGAATATCGACCCGCTCAAAGGCGAGAAGGTGAAGCTGAAAGTGGGCGGTGCGCTGCGCGAGAAGCTTGAGTTTGGCGTGAATCTCTCCGGCCCGGTAGATATGGTGTTGCGCGGGCAGACTCAGCTGGCGGAAGCGGGTTTACCGCTGAATCTGGAGGTGGTGAGCGAACAGCTTTACTGGCCGTTTACCGGCGAAAAACAGTTCCAGGCCGATAAGCTGAAGCTCAAGCTGAGCGGTAAAATGACCGATTACACCCTGTCGTTCCGCACATCGGTGAAAGGCGAAGGGTTACCGCCTGCGGATATCACTCTGGATGCGAAGGGTAACGAGCAGCAGATTAACCTCGACAAACTCTCCGTGGCGGCGCTGGAAGGCAAAACCGAACTGACGGCGCTGCTCGACTGGCAGAAAGCGATCAGCTGGCGCGGCGAGCTGAACCTCAAAGGGATCAACACCGCCAAAGAGGTGCCGGACTGGCCGTCGAAACTCGACGGGACGATCAAAACGCGCGGCAGTCTGTACGGCGAAAGCTGGCAGATGGAGGTGCCGGAGCTCAAAATTACCGGCAACGTGAAGCAGAATAAAGTGAACGTCGAAGGCTCTCTGCGCGGGAACAGCTATCTGCAGTGGATCATCCCGAAACTGCACGTGGCGCTCGGACGCAACACCGCCGATATCAAAGGCGAGCTGGGCGTGAAAGATCTCAATCTGGATGCCACCATCGACGCGCCAAATCTCGACAATGCCCTGCCGGGCCTCGGCGGCACTGCGAAAGGCTTAGTGAAAGTGCGTGGCACCGTCGATGCGCCGCAGCTGCTGGCGGATATCACCGCCAACAATCTGCGCTGGCAGGAGCTGTCCGTCGCGCGCGTTCTGGTGAAAGGCGACGTCAAATCCACCGATCAGATCGCGGGTAACCTGAACCTGCGCGTCGAGCGGATTTCCCAGCCGGATGTGAATATCAACCTGGTCACGCTGGACGCAAAAGGCAGCGAGAAGCAGCACGATCTCCAGCTGCGCGTGCAGGGCGAGCCGGTCTCCGGCCAGCTGCATCTGACGGGGAGTTTTGACCGTAAAGAGGAGCGCTGGAAAGGGGTTCTGGATAATACCCGGTTCAGCACGCCGGTAGGGCCACTGACGCTGTCCCGCTCCATCGCGCTGGATTACCGCAACGCCGAGCAGAAAATCAGCATCGGGCCACACTGCTGGACTAACCCGAACGCCGAACTGTGCGTGCCGCAGACCATTGATGCCGGTGCGGAAGGGCGTGCGGTGGTGAATCTGAACCGCTTCGATCTCGCGATGCTGAAGCCGTTTATGCCAGAAACTACCGAAGCGAGCGGCGTCTTTAGCGGTAAAGCCGATGTGTCCTGGGACACCACCAAAGAAGGGCTGCCGCAAGGCAACGTGACCCTCTCCGGGCGCAACGTAAAAGTGACCCAGACGGTGAACGACGCGCCGCTGCCGGTGGCGTTCGAGACGCTGAACCTGACGGCGGATCTGCATAACAACCGTGCGGAGCTGGGCTGGCTGATTCGCCTGACCAACAACGGACAGTTCGACGGCCAGGTGCAGATCACCGATCCGCAGGGACGGCGTAATCTGGGCGGTAACGTCAATATTCGCAATATGAACCTGGCGATGGTGAACCCGATCTTCTCCCGCGGCGAAAAAGCGGCGGGGATGATCAGCGCCAATCTGCGTCTGGCGGGCAACGCCGAAAGCCCGCAGCTGTTTGGCCAGATGCAGCTCAACGGTGTGGATATCGACGGTAACTTTATGCCGTTTGATATGCAGCCGAGCCAGATCTCAATGAACTTCAACGGCATGAGCTCGACGCTTGCCGGGGTGGTGCGCACGCAGCAAGGGCAAATCAACCTTAGCGGTGACGCCGACTGGAGCCAGATCGATAACTGGCGCGCGCGCGTGGCGGCGAAAGGCAGCCGGGTGCGTATCACGGTGCCTCCAATGGTGCGCCTCGACGTGTCGCCGGATGTGGTGTTCGAGGCGACGCCGAGCCTGTTTACCCTCGATGGCCGTGTCGATGTGCCGTGGGCGCGCATCGTGGTTCACGACGTGCCGGAAAGCGCCGTCGGCGTTTCCAGTGATGAGGTGATGCTGAATAACGATCTGAAGCCGGTCGAAACCAAAAGCGCCGCGATTCCGATTAACAGTAACCTGATCATTCACGTTGGTAACAACGTGCGTCTCGATGCGTTTGGCCTGAAGGCGCGACTGACGGGTGATCTGAAAGTGGCGCAGGATCAGCAAGGGCTGGGCCTGAACGGGCAAATTAACATTCCGGAAGGGCGTTTCCACGCCTACGGCCAGGATCTGATTGTGCGCAAAGGCGAGTTGCTGTTCTCCGGCCCGCCGGACCAGCCGCTGCTCAACATCGAAGCGATTCGTAACCCAGAGTCGACCGAAAACGATGTGATTGCCGGGGTGCGCGTCACCGGAACGGCCGACGAGCCGAAGGCGGAGATCTTCTCCGATCCGGCGATGTCGCAGCAGGAAGCGCTCTCTTATCTGCTGCGCGGGCAGGGTCTGGACAGCCAGCAAAGCGATAGTGCGGCGATGACTTCAATGTTAGTCGGCCTGGGGGTTGCACAAAGTGGTCAGGTTGTGGGTAAAATCGGTGAGACGTTTGGCGTAAGTAATCTGGCGCTGGACACCCAGGGGGTCGGTGACTCTTCGCAGGTGGTGGTCAGCGGCTATGTACTGCCGGGTCTACAGGTGAAATATGGCGTGGGGATCTTTGACTCACTGGCAACTCTCACGCTACGCTATCGGCTGATGCCTAAGCTATATCTGGAAGCGGTGTCTGGCGTAGACCAGGCGCTCGATTTGCTCTATCAGTTTGAGTTTTAGCAATGCGAATATTTGTATACGGCAGTTTACGCACCAGGCAGGGCAACAGTCACTGGATGACGAACGCTCAGTTGCTGGGAAATTACAATATCGAGAACTACCAGTTGTACAGTCTGGGCCACTATCCAGGCGCGGTTCCGGGGAACGGGACGGTACAGGGTGAAGTTTATCGTATTGATAACGCTACACTTGCTGAACTTGATGCCTTGCGCACCAGGGGCGGTGAATATGCACGCCAGTTGATCCAGACCCCGTATGGCAGTGCATGGATGTACGTGTACCAGCGTCCGGTCGATGGATTGAAACTGATTGAAAGCGGTAACTGGTTAGACAGAGACCAGTACTGATAAAAACAACGCCACCTTCGGGTGGCGTTGTTTTTGGCACCTTAAAACTCGATGCGCGCGCCAAGATTATACCGACGCCCTTCGAGCTGCCCGTACTCTCCCCACGACGTTTCGCGTTTCGGATCCGCATCAAACAAGTTGTAAATCCCCGCCAGCAGCTGCGTATTCTTATTCAGCTTGTAGCGCGCACCGATATCGACCAGCGTGTAAGCCTCATACTTCGTGCCGCTGTTGCTGTCCCGGTTACTGCTGCGGTAGTTCGCGTTGCTCCACAGATCCAGCGACTGCGTTGCCGCCCAGTTCAGTGACAGGTTCGCCATGTGGCGCGGATAGTCGTTGAGCGCGTAGCCTTTATTCACGCCGGATTTCTGCTCGCTGTGGTTGTAGGTGTAGTTCGCATTCGCTTTCAGATCCTGGGTGATCTGCCAGTCGCCATTCAGCTCAACACCGTAAACATCCGCTTTGCTGACGTTAAAGTATTTATCGACGGAATCCGCTTTATAGCCGTTCACTTCGCACTGGTTGGTGGCGGTGGTTTCGCAAATCGTCTGCTCGGAGATTTTGTCTTTAAACTGGGTGTAGAAGACGGTGCCGTCCAGCGATACGGCTTCCCCGGTCCAGTAGAGGCCCGTTTCGGCGTTGAGGCTTTTCTCTGGTTTCAGATCGTCGTTACCCACGGTCAGGAACGGATACGGCGGCGTTGATCCGTGCGGCGTGACAAACTGATCGGAGGTGGCGCGCAGCTCCGGTTTTTTATAGCCGGCGGAGATCCCGCCTTTCAGCGCCCAGGCGTCGGAAATCGCCCAGTTGCCGTACAGTTTTGGCGTGATGTGCGCGCCGAAGTAGCTGTCGTAATCGCCGCGCGCGGAGGTGGTCAAGGTAAAGTCGTTAATCGTCCAGCCATCTTCCGCGAACAGCGCCCAGCCGTTGCGGGTCACTTTGGTGACCGGCTCGACGCCCGGCAGCGTTTTGCCCGACTCATAGAAGTGGTCGTTCAGCTCTTCGCGCGTGAAGTTCGCGCCGACGGTGAGCTTATGGTTATCGAAGGTAAAAGTGGTTTGCGAGTTGGCGACGTAGTTTTCCGTCTGCACGTACTCCGGCGAGGTGTTATCGAGCAGGTACTTCGAGCGCCCTTTCTCGTAGTTGATGTAGTTAGTGGTGGCAATGGTGTCATCCGCATACCAGCCGGTATGGGTGAGCGTCACGGCGTCACGATCGAATTTCCACATCCACGGCGTACCGCGTTTTTTGGTGCGGTTTTTTTCCTGCTCGCCGACAACCACATTCAGGTCAAAGAGGTTATTTTCGCTGGCCTTGAGGCCCAGGGTGGCATCGACGGATTTACGGTTGTGCTTGCCGAAGTAGTTCTGGCGCTCGTCATCGCGGCGATCCAGCCCGTCGGCGGCAATGCTTAGGCCAAGTTTGTCCTGGATGAGCGGTCCCATCGCGAACAGGTTCAGCTGGCTAGTGTTGCCCAGATCTTTATGCTCCTGCAGCCAGGTATTGGCGGCGATAGCGCCGGTCCAGTCGGCCACGCCGTAGGGTTTTTTGGTGATCACGTTCACCACGCCGCCGATGGCGTCAGAGCCGTACAGGGATGACATCGGGCCGCGAATCACTTCGATGCGTTCGATGGCTTCCATTGGCGGTAAAAAGCCTGCTTCGGCACCGATATCCTGGCCGTAGGGGCGCGATTCGCTGGTGTTCTGCTTCACGCTATTGACCATAAACGCCGTGTAGCTCGAATCCATACCGCGCATCATGATGCTGCCGTTGGCCATATCGCTGCCGCCGTTAGAGACCGACACGCCGGGGATATTTTTAATCGCGTCGCCGATGGTCTGGTCGGGCTGAATATCCAGCGTTTTGCGATCGATACTTGAAATCGTCGCGGGCGCTTCTTTTTTCTGTTGTGAAAAGCCGGTGGCGGTGACCACCATTTCATCATCTGCCTGCGCGGGTAAAACCAGTGTGCCGGTTAACGCCACCATGCCTGTGAACGTAATAAATTGACGCGTTTTCATAGCCATAAACCCAAAAGGAAAAATAAAAAAACACCCTGCGGTCTTACGCCGCAAGGTGTGGTGGATGATGAAATCAGAGCTTATCGAGCGTGATTTTGATGACGTAATCCGGTTTCTCTTTTGCCACTTTCTCGTCTTGTTTAATGCTGGCGTACAGCACGTTACCGTCGGAGGAGAGGGCGAGGCTGTTCGGCATCGCATTGGTCGCAATGCTGTTTTTCAGCTGGTACGTCTGGCTGTCGATAATGCTGATGAGTTTGGCGTTGCGGTGCGTGACGTAAACTTCGTGACGCTTTTCGTTATAGAGCACCGCCAGCGAGTTGGTGACGTCGATGTGCTGGAGCACCTTGCCGGTAGTGATATCCACCACCAGCACCTTCGGTAAATCCGGGTCGGTGAGGAAGGCGCGGTTGTTTTTGCTGTCGAGGGCGATATTCAGAAAGAAGTGTTTTTTCTCCGGTTCGATGCTGAACCGGCTGACGATGGTATCGCTTTGGGTATCTACAGTAATCAGCTCGTTGCGGCCATTCACCACGTACAGACGGTTTTTCTCCGCGTCCAGCGCCAGCCCGGTCGGGTACTCACCCATATTGGTCAACGTGTTGATGAGCTGACGCTTTTTCGTATCCACCACCCAGACGATGCCTTTCTCCACCACGCCGGTGACGTACAGGCGGTGATGTTGTTTATCGAGCACCATTTCGCGGGTGTGGGCGATATCTTTCGGGTTGCTGGTGTCGGCGAGCTGAATCACGGCCAGCTCCTTGCCGGTGCGCGTATCGATGAGGGTCACAGAGCCTTCGAGGGTATTGCCCACGTAAAGCGTCTGACTCTCTTCGTCCAGCACGGTTGCAAACGCGCGGCGCGTGGTTTCAATGACGCCCGTGCCGGTCAGATCTTCCAGGTCCAGCTTGTAGATTTTGCCGTTGGTTTTGTCTTTATCAAAAGAGGGGGCGCTGGCGGCAAACAGCACCTTTGCCTCTCCGTCGTAGGCCAGTTCGTAGACACCGTGGCCCACGGGCTGGGTGATAAAGTCTTTCTCTGGCAGGGTGGCGGAGTAACCAGACACGCTGGTCAGCATAAAAGCAGCAGTAACCGCGAGTGCGGCGGAGGCTTTGAGGGTCTTCACATTGTGTAGGGTCATTGACGTTTATTCACATTTATTTACGAAGTGAAAATGATAATGATATCTACTCTCATTATCAATTGAGTTATGTGAACAACGGCTACCTTTTCTGGTAGGACAATAACCGGTTAATTGTTAAGGGGATATGGAATGACAGCCACAAAAAAGCCCCGACTCGCGGGGCTTAGCATTGGGCGTAAGAATTACTTCTTAGCAGCGCGCTCGAAGGATGCAACGATTTCAGCTTTCGCTGCTTCTGCGTTGTCCCAGCCGTCAACTTTAACCCATTTGCCTTTTTCGAGATCTTTGTAGTGCTCGAAGAAGTGAGTGATCTGCGCTTTCAGCAGTTCTGGCAGGTCGTTCACATCTATAATGTGATCGTACTCTTTGCTCAGCTTGGTGTGCGGAACCGCAACCAGTTTCGCATCTTCACCGGCTTCGTCGGTCATTTTCAGAACGCCAACCGGACGGCAGCGAACCACAGAACCTGGGGCCAGTGGGTATGGCGTTGGGACCAGCACGTCTACCGGGTCACCGTCCAGAGACAGGGTGTGGTTGATGTAACCGTAGTTGCACGGGTAGAACATCGCAGTGGACATGAAACGGTCAACGAACAGCGCACCGGTGTCTTTGTCGATTTCGTATTTGATAGGATCTGCGTTGGCCGGGATTTCGATAACAACGTAGATGTCTTCCGGCAGTTCTTTACCCGCAGGGACGTTGAGTAAGCTCATGTGAGTGTCCTATGTATGCTAAACAAGTGGCGAGTATTATAGCCAACTCGCGCCGAAAGTCTCCGCTTGTTTTCATTCTCATCCGCATCCTCGTGCCATTTTCAGACCCTTTCCATGACAGGAAAATCCATAAACACAGCCGCATATTTAATGGGTGAATGAAAGCGATTACAAACTTGTGATTAACGTTTTATTCACTTTTCTGAAGTGTGATGTAACGCAATCCGTTACATCGCCCATTGGCTATAGTTTTTTCGCAGAACATCTTTTGACCAACAATAACCTGGGCTACGAGGGCATCATTATGTGGAAGCGCTTACTTCTTGTCACAGCAGTTTCGGCAGCCATGTCGTCTATGGCGATGGCCGCACCATTAACCGTCGGTTTTTCACAGGTTGGCTCTGAATCAGGCTGGCGAGCGGCGGAAACCAATGTCGCGAAAAGCGAAGCCCAAAAGCGCGGCATCACGCTGAAAATCGCCGATGGCCAGCAAAAACAGGAAAACCAGATTAAAGCGGTGCGCTCGTTTATCGCCCAGGGCGTAGACGCCATCTTCATCGCGCCGGTGGTGGCGACGGGCTGGGAACCGGTGCTGAAAGAAGCCAAAGACGCTGAAATCCCCGTATTCCTGCTCGACCGTTCCATTGATGTCAAAGACAAATCTCTCTATATGACCACCGTCACCGCCAACAACGTGCTCGAAGGGCAGCTGATTGGCGACTGGCTGATTAAGCAGGTGGATGGCAAGCCGTGTAACGTCGTCGAACTGCAAGGCACCGTCGGCGCGAGCGTGGCGATTGACCGTAAGAAAGGCTTTGCGGAAGCCATCGCCAAAGCGCCAAACATCAAAATCATCCGTTCTCAGTCCGGCGACTTTACCCGCAGTAAAGGTAAAGAAGTTATGGAGAGCTTCATCAAAGCGGAAAACAACGGCAAAAACATCTGCATGGTTTACGCCCATAACGACGACATGGTGATCGGTGCAATTCAGGCGATCAAAGAAGCGGGCCTGAAACCGGGCAAAGATATCCTCACCGGCTCTATCGACGGCGTACCGGATATCTACAAAGCGATGATCGACGGCGAAGCGAATGCCAGCGTCGAGCTGACCCCAAACATGGCTGGTCCGGCGTTTGATGCCCTTGAGAAATTCAAGAAAGACGGCACCAAACCAGAACAGCTGACCATCACCAAATCGACCCTCTATCTGCCAGATACGGCGAAAGAAGAGTTAGAGAAGAAGAAAAACATGGGCTACTAAGCCTTTAAGCCAGGAAAAAAGCCGGGTGGCGCTGCGCTTGCCCGGCCTACAGTACACGCTTTTGTAGGCCGGATAAGCGTAGCGTCATCCGGCTTGATGCAGGGGGAACCATGACCGTTGAACAACACCAGGAAATCCTCCGAACCGAAGGATTAAGCAAATTCTTCCCCGGCGTGAAAGCGCTGGATAACGTCGATTTCAGCCTGCGACGCGGTGAGATTATGGCGCTGCTCGGGGAAAACGGCGCCGGGAAATCGACGCTGATCAAGGCCTTAACCGGGGTATATCACGCCGATCGCGGCAGCATCTGGCTGGAAGGCAACGCCATTTCACCGAAAAATACCGCTCACGCCCAGCAGCTGGGCATCGGGACCGTATATCAGGAAGTGAACCTGCTGCCGAACATGTCGGTGGCGGATAATCTGTTTATTGGCCGTGAGCCGCGTCGGTTTGGCCTGCTGCGCCGAAAAGAGATGGAGGCGCGTGCCACCCGGCTGATGGAATCCTATGGTTTCTCCCTCGACGTGCGCGAGCCGCTGAACCGCTTTTCCGTAGCGATGCAGCAGATTGTCGCCATTTGCCGGGCCATCGATCTCTCTGCCAAAGTGCTGATCCTCGATGAACCCACCGCCAGCCTCGACACCCAGGAAGTGGAAATGCTCTTCACCCTGATGCGCCAGCTGCGCGATCAGGGCGTCAGCCTGATCTTCGTCACCCATTTCCTCGATCAGGTCTATCAGGTCAGCGATCGTATTACGGTTCTGCGCAACGGCAGTTTTGTCGGCTGCCGCGACACCCGCGAGCTGCCGCAGATCGAACTGGTCAAAATGATGCTGGGCCGCGAGCTGGACACCCATGCGCTGCAGCGCGCGGGCCGCACACTGCTGAGCGACAAACCCGTCGCCGCCTTCAAAGATTTCGGCAAAAAAGGGACCATCACGCCGTTCAACCTGGAAGTGCGCCCCGGCGAAATTGTCGGTCTGGCGGGCCTGCTGGGGTCCGGTCGCACCGAAACCGCCGAGGTGATCTTCGGCATCAAGCCCGCCGACAGCGGCAGCGCGATGATCAAAGGCAAACCGCAAACCCTGCGATCGCCGCATCAGGCCTCGTGCCTGGGGATCGGTTTTTGCCCGGAAGATCGGAAAACCGACGGCATCATTGCCGCTGCCTCGGTGCGCGAAAATATCGTCCTGGCGTTGCAGGCGCAGCGCGGCTGGCTACGGCCCATTCCGAAGCGCGAGCAGATTGCCATCGCCGAGCGCTTTATCCGCCAACTGGGCATTCGCACCCCCAGCCCTGAACAGCCGATTGAGTTTCTCTCCGGCGGCAATCAGCAAAAAGTGTTGCTCTCCCGCTGGCTGCTGACCAAACCGCAGTTCCTGATCCTCGATGAGCCGACGCGCGGTATCGACGTTGGCGCGCATGCGGAAATTATTCGCCTGATCGAAACGCTCTGCGCCGACGGTCTGGCGCTGCTGGTTATCTCATCCGAGCTTGAGGAGCTGGTGGGGTATGCCGATCGCGTGATTATCATGCGCGATCGCAAGCAGGTGGCAGAGATCCCGCTGGATGAACTCTCCGTTCCGGCGATCATGAATGCCATCGCGGCATAAGGAGTCAATCGTGATGTCCCGTTCTCTTCCGAAGCCTGGCGAGTCCAGGCGCCGCTTCAGCTGGCCTACCGGCACGCCGCAAATTGTGGCGCTGCTACTGGTGCTGGTGGTGGACAGCCTCGTTGCGCCGCACTTTTTCCAGATCATTTTGCAGGATGGGCGGCTGTTCGGTAGCCCCATCGATATCCTAAACCGCGCGGCACCGGTGGCGCTGCTGGCGATCGGTATGACGCTGGTGATTGCCACCGGCGGCATTGATCTCTCTGTGGGGGCGACCATGGCTATCGCCGGCGCGACTGCCGCTTCGATGACGGTCGCCGGGCACAGTCTGCCTGTGGTGATTTTAGCGGCGCTGGGCACCGGCGTGCTGGCGGGGCTGTGGAACGGGATCCTCGTTTCGCTTCTCAAAATTCAGCCGTTCGTCGCGACCTTAATTCTGATGGTGGCCGGGCGCGGCGTGGCGCAGCTGATTACCTCCGGGCAGATCGTCACCTTTGATTCACCGTCGCTGGCGTGGATCGGCAGCGGCAAGCTGCTGCTGTTCCCGACGCCGGTGATCATTGCCCTCGTCACGCTAATCGTATTCTGGCTGTTTACCCGCAAAACGGCGCTGGGGATGTTTATCGAAGCGGTCGGGATCAACATTCGCGCCGCGAAAAATGCGGGCGTCAGCACCCGTTTGGTGGTGATGCTGACCTATGTGCTGAGCGGTGTCTGCGCGGCGATTGCCGGGATCATCGTCGCCGCCGATATTCGCGGTGCCGATGCCAACAACGCCGGGCTGTGGCTGGAGCTGGACGCCATTCTGGCGGTGGTGATTGGCGGCGGATCGCTGATGGGCGGGCGCTTTAACCTGCTGCTGTCGGTGATTGGCGCGCTGATTATTCAGGGGATGAACACCGGTATTCTGCTTTCGGGCTTCCAGCCGGAGCTGAATCAGGTGGTGAAAGCGGTGGTTGTGCTCTGCGTGCTGATTGTTCAGTCGTCGCGCTTTATTAGCATCATCAAGGGGATTCGCGGCCATGATAAAACGTAATTTACCGCTCATGATCACGCTGGGGGTCTTCGTGCTGGGCTATCTCTACTGCCTGACGCAATTCCCCGGTTTCGCCTCCACGCGCGTGATTTGCAACATTCTGACGGATAACGCCTTTCTCGGGATCATCGCTGTCGGCATGACCTTCGTGATCCTCTCCGGCGGGATCGATCTCTCCGTCGGCTCGGTGATCGCTTTTACCGGCGTATTCCTCGCCAAAGCGATCGGTTTCTGGGGGATCTCGCCGCTGCTGGCCTTCCCGCTGGTGCTGGCGATGGGCTGCGCGTTTGGCGCGTTCATGGGACTGCTGATCGATGCCCTGAAGATCCCGGCGTTTATCATTACGCTCGCCGGGATGTTCTTCCTGCGCGGCGTGAGTTATCTGGTGTCGGAAGAGTCGATCCCGATTAACCACCCGATCTACGACACGCTCTCAAGCCTGGCGTGGAAAATCCCCGGCGGCGGGCGTCTGAGCGCGATGGGCCTGCTGATGTTAGGCGTGGTGGTGATCGGCATTTTCCTCGCCCATCGCACCCGTTTTGGTAACCAGGTGTACGCCATCGGCGGCAGCGCGACCTCGGCGAATCTGATGGGGATCTCCACCCGCAGCACGACCATTCGTATCTATATGCTCTCGACGGGGCTGGCGACGCTGGCGGGGATTGTCTTCTCCATCTACACCCAGGCGGGCTACGCGCTGGCGGGCGTGGGCGTAGAGCTGGATGCGATTGCATCGGTGGTGATTGGCGGCACGCTGTTGAGTGGCGGCGTGGGGACAGTGCTTGGGACACTGTTTGGCGTGGCAATCCAGGGGCTTATTCAGACCTACATCAACTTCGACGGCACGCTGAGCTCATGGTGGACCAAAATCGCGATTGGCATTTTGTTGTTCATCTTTATCGCGCTGCAGCGTGGCCTGACGGTGCTGTGGGAAAACCGCCTCAGCTCGCCTGTGACGCGCGTTAGCACCACACCGCTCAACAGATAACACCCTGAATTTGCTTAAAGTGTAAACTTTTTCCGGTAGCGGTCGATAACCTTTATTTCTGTCCAGAAATATCTCGCTACCGGAAATAACATCATGCTGAAAACGCTATCGATTCGTACCGGCTTGCTTTCGTTACTGGCCGTTATGACCTTTCTGCTGCTGATTGTCAGCGGCATTGGCATTTATGCCCTCACACAGAGTTCCTCTTCTTTACAGCGCATCAATCACCTTCAGGGTGAACAAATGGTGCAGCTCAACGCGGGTTACACGCTGATTTTGCGTGCGCGCAATGAGGCGGGTCAGGCCGTTCGGCTGATGGAGATCGGCATGCTGGATGATGCCGCCAAATCCGTGCAGAACATCAATCGCGAAGTTGCCCAGGCGCAAAAAATGCTGAAAGGGGTGATCGACGGCGGCATTGATAATCCGAAAGGGCAGCAACTGCTGGATAAGGTGGCGGCGAGTTTTGCCACCTATAACGCCGAAGGGATCACCCCGATGGTGGCCGCCCTTAACCAGCAAAGCGCCGATGCCTATTACGATCTGCTGGAGAACAAGCTGATTCCGGTCGCGCGCCAGTTTGATAACGATATGCAGGCGTTCCAGTCGTGGAGCGAAAAGCGCGGGAAATCGGAAGTGAAAGCGGTGCAGTCGAGCAAAAACCGGGTGATGCTGCTGATCGTGATCGCCGCGCTGCTGACCGCCGGGATCATCGTGCTGGCGTGGTTGTCCCTGCGCAATATGCTGCTCAAGCCGCTTCTGGCTTCGATCGCCCAGCTTGAACATGTGGCGGCGGGCGATCTGACTCACAGCCTGAACGCGCCGACCAGTCAGGAGTTTAACCGCCTGAATGCGGCTATCGAAGAGATGCGCCAGTCGCTGATGGGCTCCGTCATGCGCGTGCGTGATGCCAGCTCGCAGATTGACACGGGCAGCCGGGAACTAACGGCAGGTAACCTGGATCTGGCCCAGCGCACGGAATCCACGGCAACCTCCCTTGAGCAAACGGCGGCCAGCATGGAAGAGATCACCGCCACCGTGAAGCAAAACGCCGATAACGCCGAGCAGGCGCATCAGCTGGCGAAACGCGTCTCGGATACCGCCGATCACGGCAGCGAAATGGTGTGCTATGTGATTGAAAAAATGCGCGATATCTCAGGCAGCTCTGCGCGCATCGCCGACATTCTGAGTGTGATTGACGGCATCGCCTTCCAGACCAACATTCTGGCGCTCAACGCCTCGGTGGAAGCGGCGCGTGCGGGCGAGCAGGGGCGTGGGTTTGCGGTGGTGGCCGGGGAAGTGCGTAATCTCGCCAGCCGAAGCGCCGATGCGGCGAAAGAGATCCGCACCCTCATCAGCGATTCGCAGACTCACGTCAGCGAAGGGAGCGAGCTGGCGCAACAGGCCGGTGAGACGATGGACGAGATTGCAACGGAAGTGCTGCGCATGACCAAACTGATGCGGGAGATCGCCAACGCGTCGCTTGAGCAGAGTCGAGGTATTGAGCAGGTGAATATTGCAGTCAATCAGATGGATGAGACAGCGCAGCAAAATGCCGCGCTGGTACAACAATCTTCCGCCGCGACGCGTTCCCTTGAAGAGCAGTCGCGCGAACTGATTGAAGCGATGTCGTCGTTTAAACTGTCGGCGCAAACGGCCTGATAATAATAAACCCTGGCGTATAATGCGTCAGGGTTTACGCTTCCGCAGTATTCACCGCGCCAATATTTTCATGAATATCAGCCATTAAATTTTCCAGCGAATTTGTCAATTCTAACGCTTTTGGCGTTGGCTCAAGATATAAGCCTTTACGAATAAATAACGGCTCGTCAAAAAGCTGATTAAAACGCTTCAACGCCAGGCTGACGGCGGGGCGGGACATCTCAAGACGCACAGAGGCTTTCGCCATGCTGCCGCATCGGACAATCTCAATAAAAACGGGAATGAGGTTTAAATCAATACCGGTGTTTGCACGAGAATAATTTTGCATCGCGTCGGGCGCTCCTCTGAATAAATAGTTAACTGTTCAGAATAATGCGCGAGAGGGCGGGAAGATTAAAGCGCCATTTTTATATTCATTTATACGGTAAAATATATAAATGAAAAAAGGGGGAGCAACGCTCCCCATGTTAAAAACGTTATGCGTCCGGGTATTCGCGGATCAGACGCTCAACGTCTTCGACCATATGATCGTTGCCAACAAAGAACGAGCGGCGCTGATGCAGGCTTTCCGGGATGATATCCAGAATGCGCTCTTTACCGTCGCTCGCCTTGCCGCCGGCCTGTTCGGCCAGGAACGCCATTGGGTTGCATTCGTACAGCAGGCGCAGTTTCCCTTCCGGGTGGCTGGCGGTGCTTGGGTAGAGATAGATGCCGCCTTTCAGCAGGTTGCGGTGGAAATCCGCCACCAGAGAGCCGATGTAGCGCGAGGTGTATGGGCGCTGGGTTAACTTATCTTCTTCCTGGCAGAACTTGATGTATTTCTTCACGCCGTTCGGGAATTTGATGTAGTTACCTTCGTTGATGGAGTAGGTGCTGCCACTCGCAGGGTAACGCATACGCTCCTGGCACAGGCAGAACACGCCCAGTGACGGATCGTATGTAAACGCGTGAACGCCGCAGCCAGTGGTGTAAACCAGCATGGTGGAAGAGCCGTAAACCACATACCCGGCCGCGACCTGCTTGCTGCCCGGCTGGAGGAAATCTTCTTCGGTGACCGGCGTACCGACCGGGGTTACGCGGCGGTAGATAGAGAAAATCGTGCCGACAGAAACGTTAACGTCGATGTTTGAGGAGCCATCCAGCGGGTCCATCAGTACGACATATTTAGCATGCTCGCAGCCTTCGAAAACAACGATTTCATCTTCTTCTTCGGAGGCGATCCCTGCGACGATGTCGCGTGCGCGCAGTGCCGCTTTCAGTTTTTCATTCGCGAACAGATCGAGCTTCTGCTGAACCTCGCCCTGCACGTTTTCGGCACCGCTGGCACCCAGGATATCGACCAGACCGGCCTTGTTGATATCGCGGTGGATGATCTTCGCGCCGAGCTTTATTGCCGACAGCAAAGCAGTGAGCTCACCGGTAGCATGAGAGAACTCGTGCTGCTTTTCGACAATAAATTCACCTAACGTTTTCATAACACTTTCCCTGCATCGTATGTGAGTAAAGCGATCGTATGTTGCGTATAAAGCCTGAAGTCCAACAATCTTAACAAACATTCAAATATTAGCGCAGAGGTGAATCGCGCCAGCAAAATACGGATTTGCCTGAAATGCGTTTCTCTGGCGCTGACATGTGAGTAAAATGTGCGCCACACAGAAGAGGGATAGTGACGTATGCGCATTCATATATTGGGGATTTGTGGCACATTCATGGGCGGACTGGCGATGCTGGCGCGCTCTTTAGGCCATGAGGTGACAGGTTCGGACGCCAATGTGTATCCGCCGATGAGCACGTTGCTTGAGAAGCAGGGTATCGACCTGATTTCAGGATATGACGCCAGTCAGCTCGACTCTGAGCCAGACCTGGTGATTATCGGCAACGCCATGACCCGTGGTAATCCGTGTGTGGAAGCGGTGCTGGAACGCAACATTCCATTCATGTCCGGCCCTGAGTGGCTGCATGATTTCGTGCTGCGCGATCGCTGGGTGCTGGCCGTTGCCGGTACGCACGGCAAAACCACCACCGCCGGTATGGCGACCTGGATCTTAGAGGCTTGCGGCTACAAGCCGGGCTTTGTGATCGGCGGCGTACCGGGGAATTTCGACGTCTCCGCGCGTCTGGGCGACAGCCCGTTTTTTGTGATTGAAGCGGACGAATACGATTGCGCGTTCTTTGATAAGCGTTCCAAATTCGTGCATTACTGCCCGCGTACGCTGATCCTTAACAACCTTGAGTTCGATCACGCGGATATCTTTGACGATCTGAAAGCCATTCAGAAACAGTTCCATCACCTGGTGCGTATCGTGCCGGGGCAGGGCCGCATCATCTACCCGGAAAACGACATCAATCTGAAACAGACGATGGCGATGGGCTGCTGGAGCGAGCAGGAGCTGGTGGGCGAGCAGGGCCACTGGCAGGCGAAAAAGCTGACCACCGACGCGTCCGAATGGGAAGTGCTGCTGGACGGTGAGAAGGTGGGTGAAGTGAAGTGGGAGCTGGTCGGCGAACACAACATGCATAACGGTTTGATGGCGATTGCCGCCGCGCGTCACGTAGGCGTGCTGCCTGCCGACGCCGCGAATGCGCTGAATTCGTTCATCAACGCCCGTCGTCGTCTCGAACTGCGCGGCGAAGCCAACGGCGTGACCGTGTACGACGATTTCGCCCATCACCCCACGGCAATTCTCGCTACGCTGGCTGCCCTGCGCGGCAAAGTGGGCGGTACGGCGCGTATTCTGGCAGTGCTGGAACCACGCTCGAACACCATGAAAATGGGGATCTGCAAAGACGATCTCGCACCGTCGTTAGGGCGTGCGGATGAAGTCTTCCTGCTGCAACCGCAGCATATTCCGTGGCAGGTCGCGGAAGTTGCTGAAGCCTGTGTGCAGCCTGCGCACTGGCATGCGGACGTAGACACGCTGGCCGATATGATCGTGAAAACGGCACAGCCGGGCGATCACATTCTGGTGATGAGTAACGGCGGTTTTGGTGGGATACATCAGAAACTGCTGGATGGTCTGGCGAAGAAAGCAGAAGCGGTAGAGCAGTAGAGTAACCGCTGTCCGGCCTACGGGGACGTAGGCCGGATAAGTGCAGCGTTATCCGGCAATAATTTAACCTTCGTTCTCAGCCAGCTCGCGCAGATACTGGAAAATCAGGCGCGCAGATTTCGGCGGCTTATTCCCTTCTTTCTCTTTCTTCGCGTTACGGATAAGTGAACGTAACTGCTGACGGTCGGCGTCCGGCCACAGGTTCAACACTTCTGCGACCGCGTCGTCGCCATTGTCGACCAGGCGGTCGCGGATCTGCTCCAGTTTATGGAACAGCGCAACCTGCTGGTTGTGGCGGTTCTTCAGCTTGTCCAGCGCCTGGCGAATCGGTTCTACATCGCGTTGGCGCAGCATTTTACCGATCAGCTGCAGCTGACGGCGGCGGCCTTCTTTTTTGATTCGTTGGGCCAGTTCAATGGCTCCGCGCAGATCCGGGTCGAGCGGGAGTTTATCCAGCGCGTTTTTACCCAGCTCTACCATTTCCGCACCAAGTTGCTTTAACTCTTCGGCGTCGCGTTTAATTTCACTTTTACTGACCCAGATGATTTCATCATCTTCGTCTTCGATGTCATCACCGGGAACGTCGTCGAGCCAGTCTTCGGGCTGCTTAGTCATGTCAGGCTCCTTAAAAAAGAGGCTAATGTTACCAGTTAAGACGCGCACTGAAAAACGGTTCTCTGTTAGACTTCAGATAACTCCCTCTTACAGTATGGCATTTGCGATGAAAGTAACCTCACAAGTTGAAGCGCAGCGTAAGATTCTTGAAGAAGCGGTATCCACCGCACTGATGCTGGCATCAGGCCAATCCGATGGCGCCGAAGTGGCGGTCAGCAAGACCACGGGCATTAGCGTCAGCACCCGCTTTGGCGAAGTGGAAAACGTTGAATTTAACAGTGACGGCGCGCTGGGGATTACGGTTTATCACCAGAATCGCAAAGGCAGCGCCTCTTCGACGGATTTAAGCCCGGATGCGATCGCCCGCACCGTGCAGGCGGCGCTGGATATTGCGCGCTACACCTCGCCGGACCCGTACGCAGGCGTGGCAGACAAAGAGCTGCTGGCGTTTGACGCGCCGGATCTCGACCTGTTCCATCCGGCTGAAGTGACGCCGGACGAAGCCATCGAGTTCGCTGCCCGCGCCGAGCAAGCCTCTCTGAAAGCAGATAAACGCATCACGAATACCGAAGGCGGCAGCTTCAACAGCCACTACGGCATCAAAGTATTCGGCAACAGCCACGGCATGCTGCAGGGCTACTGCTCGACGCGCCATTCGCTCTCCAGCTGCGTTATTGCAGAAGAGAACGGTGACATGGAGCGTGATTACGCCTACACCATTGGCCGTGCGATGGGCGATTTGCAGTCGCCTGAGTGGGTCGGCGAAGAGTGCGCAAAACGCACCCTTTCCCGTTTGTCGCCGCGCAAACTCTCCACCATGAAAGCGCCCGTGATTTTTGCCAATGAAGTGGCAACCGGCCTGTTTGGTCATCTGGTTGGTGCGATTGCAGGTGGCGCGGTGTATCGCAAATCCACCTTCCTGCTCGACGCGCTCGGCACCCAAATCCTGCCAGAATGGCTGACCATCGAAGAGCATCCGCACCTGCTGAAAGGGCTGGCGTCCACGCCGTTCGACAGCGAAGGCGTACGCACGGAGCGTCGCGATATCATCAAAGACGGCGTGCTGACGCAGTGGCTACTGACCAACTACTCTGCGCGCAAGCTGGGGCTGAAAAGCACCGGTCACGCGGGCGGTATCCACAACTGGCGCATCGAAGGCCAGGGTCTGAGTTTTGAACAGATGCTGAAGCAGATGGGCACCGGTCTGGTGGTCACCGAGCTGATGGGCCAGGGTGTGAGCGGTATTACCGGGGACTACTCGCGCGGTGCGGCGGGGTTCTGGGTTGAAAACGGTGAAATTCAGTATCCGGTGAGCGAAATTACCATCGCCGGCAACTTAAAAGATATGTGGCGCAATATTGTTACGGTCGGTAACGATATTGAAACGCGCAGCAATATACAGTGTGGTTCAGTGCTGTTGCCGGAGATGAAAATCGCCGGTCAGTAATACCCGTCCTGTTTCGGGCAGCAGGTGCGTTGAGTGCGCGCGTGCCTGCACCCCGAATGCGGCAGGTATGACTTTTTTCATAATAAAAAAGGATGTGAGCAATGTATAAGAGCCTGTTAGCCGTCGTCGTCGCTTCAACGCTGGTCATGAGTTCGGCTGCCTTCTCCGCTGATCTTGAAGACAATATGGATACCCTCAGCACCAATCTGAAAGTGGTGCAAAAAACGGATAATGCGACGGAAATGAAAGACGCATTAACCAAAATGCGCGCCGCCGCGGTCGACGCGCAAAAAGCGACGCCGCCGAAGCTGGAAAACGCAGCTCCCGACAGCACCGAGATGAAAGATTTCCGCCACGGTTTTGACGTGCTGGTCGGTCAGATCGACGGTGCGCTGAAGCTGGCCAACGAAGGTAAAGTCAAAGAGGCACAGGCCGCGGCTGACGGCTTTGTCACCACCCGCAATGAGTACCACAAAAAGTATCGTTAATTGGGTGCCTGAGCTGTACGCCCATCCTCGTGAAGCGGAGGCATAATCCCTGCCTCCGCATTTAGCTCCTTACTTCCAGGAGCGGCAGTCCATCCGCGCAACTAACTCTAGCGAACCCTGACGAAAACGGATTTCGCAAAGCGTTTTGCGGTTTATCAGAGATAAGATGATTATTGTCAAAGCAACAATCATCAGAGCCCTGATAATCGGTTTCTGCTGCTTCATGGATGCCTCCTTGGCAGCGGGTAAGGCATTACTTCACGTGGTAAGACGTGTTGTTCCAGCCCCGACCCTGATTTAAATTCAGATAGGGGCTTTCCACTTTCCGTCCCATGCATGAGACGGTCAGTCTCAAGCACCCACGCGCACTTTACCGAACCCCCATAAGAAAACCTTATCCAGTTCACATTTCTACGAGCCTGCTCGTAAACTTTTTCGTTCTCTTTCCTGCCGTTTGACCACCGAATAGCGTGACATTCATCACGCAAATCCAGCTGATAATTCATATTCACCGCAATTATGTGGCACAGATCACTGGTGCCGCTCTCCTTTCCACTTCGAAGTGGAAAACAACTCGCTACAAACAAATAACCGCCAGCGTTAGTTTTATCCCAGAGCCATTAACGGGGTAAGACGAGTGATTAACGGAGCGGTAATGAACGACGTTGGGGAACAGGCAGCGCAGACGGCACAGCTCGCCGACACCATGCTGGAGCAGGTATTCACTCTGCTTCGCCATCACAACATCATTCCCAATGACGTCCAGGTTCAGATGCTGACGTCCCACGTTCGCGCAATGGCGCACCGGTCCGTGACCGGCGAACCGCTGCCGGACGTAGAAGCTGACCTGTTTGACGAAATTTCTGCAGATTCAATGCGGCTTGCCCGCGAAGTGGTCGCGCAGTTTGGCAACCTTCCTGATGAAGAAGCCTGGCTGCTCTCCGTTCACTTCGAAGTCGCGAAAGACAACCTTTAAGGAGCACTACCATGGAACAAATTACTGTTGTGATTGGCGATCGTCTGGGCAAAGGCCAGAAAGTGGCTATCGGCGTTGAAAAAGCAGGCGGACGTGCGGTTGTCGTGCCAGGCGTGGCGGCAGACATGAAACTGGGCGACGTTATGAAAGCGGAAAACGCCACTTTCGGCATCTCTTTCTGCGGCAGCGGCGGCGCGGGTGCAATCACCGCACAGACCAAATATGGCTACAAAGCGAAATACGGCATGCGTTCAGTGGAAGAGGGCGTCACTGCCATTAACGAAGGCTGCAACGTGCTGGGCTTCGGCTTTATGGATAAAGAAGAGCTGGGCGAGCGTCTGGTTCAGGCGTGGCAGAAGAAGCACGGCGCCTGAGCATGAAAGAGCAATTCACCACCACGGTGAGAGTGAAAGGCAAAGGCGAGATGAAATCCCGCGCCTTTGCCGACGCGCTAAACCACGTTCAGGCCGCGGTGATGAAAGCATCGCCGCATATCTTACTGCGTATTGAGCCACAGGATGTGCAGGTTGTTCAGGCGCAAGAAGCGGTGCGTAAGGAAGCTTTTCTGTACTTCTTTTTGCGCCGGGAAAGACGCACCTACAGCGTGGAGCTGGATGTGACCGTCAACGTGACCGCCATCAATCTCGACAAGGTGGACTTTGTCACGCAACGCTGATTCTTACTAATAGGGCAGACTAATGTTCCTGATAATTTTAATAAAATCGCTCATCATCGGCGGCCTGGTTGGCGTCGGCGTGGGCGCCGGGGCTGCACGCATGTTTCATGCGCCTACCACACAGGGTATGGGCGCGTTTCGTACGTTGGGGGAACTGAACTCCTGTGAAGGGGACCCAGCGTCTCACTTCTCCTTTGGTCTGGGGTTCTTCTTTAACGCCTGGGCATCGTCAGTGGCTGCGGGGGCATTCACTCAAGACGTTGACCATCGCATCATCCCGAACTGGGGTGCGGCGGCGCTGATGCTTAAAAACCGCAACGTGGGCGAAACACTGCACGACCCACGCAAAATGGCGATTGCCTGCGGCATCATCGGCATGTTCGTGGTCACCTTCCTTAACCTCACCGCCTCGTCCGTTCCGGCTGCCCTGCAGGTCACCGCCGTGAAGGTGCTGGTTCCGGCAGCGAACCTGCTGGTGAACACCGTGATGCCGGTCATTTTCTGGCTGGCGGCTATCGATGCGGGCAAAAAATCGGGCTTCTGGGCGACCGTGTTTGGCGGCGCAGCGCAGCTGATTATGGGGAACGCCGTACCGGGTCTGGTGCTGGGTATTCTGATCGGTAAGGGCGTTGAGGAGAGCGGCTGGAACCACGTCACCAAAGTGATGATGGTCGCCATCGTGCTGCTGTTCGTTCTGAGCGGCTTCTTCCGCGGCTTCGACATGAAGATGATCGAATCCTTCCATCTGACCGTGCCGAACTGGCTCGATCTGATCCACAGCTCGCTCAGCGGCAAATAACAGGAGCCTCGACATGGAACAGAATAAAGGTTTTTGGTATGCCGACTGGTCGTTCCCGATCTTCGTTGGCCTGCTCTCTTCCGGCGTCTTCGCCGGGACGCACATGTACTACCTGTACGGCATCGGCGCGTTTAACGAAGTGGCTTTCGTGGCGATGCTGAAAGCGGGTATCGACACCGGTGTTTACGGTGCGGTCGCCGCGTTCGGCGCAAGCTTCCTGTTCGCCCGTATCATTGAAGGCTCCCTGGTGGGGATCCTGGATATCGGCGGTGCGATTCAGACCGGCGTGGGCCTCGGCGTTCCGGCGCTGCTGTTGGGCGCGGGGATCATGTTCCCGGTGACCAACTTTATCGCCTCGCTGGCGACCGGCCTGGTGATTGGTCTGGCGATTGGTTACGTGATCATTCTGGCGCGTAAATTCACCATCAATCAGAGCAACTCCACCTACGGGGCTGACGTGATGATGGGGGCGGGTAACGCCTCTGGCCGCTTCCTCGGGCCGTTGATTATTCTCAGCGCCATGACCGCCTCTATTCCGATTGGTATCGGTTCGCTGGTCGGTGCGCTGCTGTTTTACCTCTGGCAGAAGCCGATTACCGGCGGCGCGATCCTTGGCGCCATGATTTTAGGTTCGCTGTTCCCGGTGGCCCTTTAACTCCCACGGGCGCTCACGCGCCCGTCCTTTCAGGAGATACGCATGTTTGATTTACTCCTGCGCCGTGCGCGCCTGACCGACGATACCCTGACCGATATCGCCATCCAGGACGGTAAAATCGCAGCGCTGGGCGAGATTTCCACTCCCGCACATAAAACCGTCGAGCTGAATGGCGAAGTCTTCGTCAGCGCCGGCTGGATTGACTCCCATGTTCACTGCTATCCAAATTCCCCGATCTACCACGATGAGCCAGACAGCGTCGGCATCGCCACGGGTGTGACCTCGGTGGTGGACGCGGGCAGTACCGGCGCAGATGACGTGGACGACTTCTACGAAATTACCCGCAAAGCCTCAACGGAGGTTTTTGCCCTGCTGAACATCTCCCGCGTGGGGCTGATCGCCCAGAACGAACTGGCGAACATGGCCAATATCGACGCCGATGCGGTGAAAAAGGCCGTTGCACGCCACCCGGATTTCATCGTCGGCCTGAAAGCGCGCATGAGCAGCAGCGTGGTCGGCGAAAACGGCATCACGCCGCTGGAGCGCGCGAAAACGATTCAGAAAGAGAACGGCGATCTGCCGCTGATGGTCCACATCGGTAACAATCCGCCGAATCTCGACGAGATTGCCGAACTGCTCAGTTCCGGCGACATCATCACCCACTGCTATAACGGCAAACCGAACCGCATTCTGACGCCAGAGGGCGAACTGCGCGCCTCCGTTACTCGTGCGCTCAAGCGCGGCGTGCGACTGGACGTGGGCCACGGTACCGCAAGCTTTAGCTTTGAAGTGGCGAAACGCGCCATCGCGATGGGCATTCTGCCGCACACCATCAGCTCGGACATTTACTGCCGCAACCGTATCAACGGCCCGGTGGGCAGCCTGGCGAGCGTGATGTCGAAATTCCTCGCAATCGGCATGTCGCTTCCGCAGGTGATCGAGTGCGTCACCGCGAACGCCGCCGATGGCCTGCGTCTGGCCCATAAAGGCCGCATTCAGCCGGGTCTGGATGCCGACCTGACGCTGTTCACCGTTAAACGCCAGCCCACGCTGCTGGTGGATGCGGAAAACGACAGTCTGCAGGCTGAACATATTCTGGTGCCGCTTGCCGCGATCCGCGCGGGCAAGGGCTATATGACCGAACAAGGGAGTACGGAAAATGCCTTCGATTTATGAGAAATACAATTTAAAACAGGTGATTAACACCTCAGGCCGCATGACCGCGCTGGGCGTGTCGACGCCGCGCCCGGAAGTGGTGCAGGCGGCGATGGACGGCATGAACCAGTACTTCGAAATGAAAGATCTGGTGAATAAAACCGGGGAGTACATCGCGAAGCTGCTGGACGTGGAAGGGGCGACGGTTGTCTCGTGCGCGTCAGCAGGAATTGCCCAATCCGTGGCCGCGGTGCTGGTTAAGGACAGCGACTGGCTGCTGGAAAACCTGCACGTTACGCCGATTGAAAACAATGAAATCGTGCTGCCGAAAGGCCACAACGTCAACTTTGGCGCACCGGTTGGCACCTTGGTTGCGCTCGGCGGCGGTAAACTGGTGGAAGCCGGTTACGCCAACGAGTGCTCCGCCGATCAGCTGGCGGCGGCGATCACCCCGCGCACAGCGGCGATTCTCTACATCAAATCGCACCACTGCGTGCAGAAAAGCATGCTCAGCGTTGAGCAGGCCGCGGTGGTCGCGCGTAAACACGATCTGCCGCTGATCGTCGATGCGGCGGCCGAAGAAGATCTTCATACCTACTATCGTTCCGGCGCGGATCTGGTGATCTACAGCGGCGCGAAAGCGATCGAAGGGCCAACCAGCGGCCTGGTGATTGGCAAAACCCAGTACGTAGAGTGGGTCAAACGCCAGACCGCGGGTATTGGCCGCGCAATGAAAGTGGGCAAAGAGGGAATTCTGGGCCTGACCTGCGCCATCGAACATTATCTGACGGCGACCAAAGAGAGCGGAGCAGAGATGGTGGCGAAGATGACGCCCTTTATCGATGCGCTGAATACGCTCAACGGCGTCACGGCCCGCGTGGTATGGGACAGCGCTGGCCGCGATATCGCTCGTACCGAAATTAAATTCGATGAAGCCACCACCGGCGTTGGCACCGGCGAGCTGGTCAGTCAGCTCAAGCAGGGCGAATACGCAATCTATTTCCGTGGCTACAAGGCCAACGAAGGGATTATCGAAGCGGATGTGCGCAGCGTCAGCGCCGATCAGCTGAACATTGTTTATCGCCGCATCCGTGAAGTCTTAAGCCAGGAGAAACAAGCATGAAACTGACCCCCAATTTTTATCGTGACCGCGTGTGCCTGAACGTGCTGGCCGGTTCCAAAGCCAACGCCAGCGCGATCTATGAAGCCGCAGAAGGCCATGTGCTGGTGGGCGTGCTCTCCAAAAACTATCCTGATGTGGCGAGTGCCGTCGCTGATATGCGCGAGTATGCAGCGCTGATCGACAACGCTCTCTCCGTCGGACTCGGGGCGGGCGATCCGAACCAGTCGGCGATGGTCAGCGAAATCTCTCGCCAGGTGCAGCCGCAGCACGTCAACCAGGTGTTCACCGGTGTGGCGACCAGCCGCGCTCTGCTGGGGCAGAATGCGTCGGTGGTTAACGGTCTGGTCTCGCCAACGGGAACCGTCGGAATGGTCAAAATCTCCACCGGCCCGCTGAGCAGCGCGGCACCGGACGGTATCGTCCCGGTTGAGACGGCGATTGCCCTGCTGAAAGATTTCGGCGGCAACTCCATCAAATACTTCCCGATGGGCGGCCTGAAATGCCGTGACGAATACCAGGCTGTTGCCGAAGCCTGTGCCCGCCACGATTTCTGGCTGGAGCCAACCGGCGGTATCGATCTGGAAAACTTCGAGGAGATCCTGCAGATCGCCCTCGATGCAGGTGTGAGCAAAATCATTCCGCATATTTATAGCTCGATTATCGACAAAGCCAGCGGCGATACCCGTCCTGAGGACGTGCGCACGCTGCTGGAAATGACCAAGAAGTTGGTCAAGTAGTTCTCGCCGCGCCTGAACCCTCTCCCTTCGGAGAGGGTCGGGTGAGAGCATCACACCGCACAACACCAGGAGCCGCCATGCACACCCATCACCTGCTCGTCGCTTCACTCTCCCTGCTTGCCACCGCCGCCGTCGCACAACCCCAGTACGCCTGGGTCGGTACCTACAACCCGAACGGCGAAGGGCTGTACCGTTTTACGGTCGATCCCAACAATGGCGCGCTCGGGGAGAAAACCCTCGTGAGCCAGTTACCCAACGCGGCGCAGCTTACGGTTTCGCACGATGGCAAAACCCTCTATCTGGCGAGCGAAGCGGAGAAAGGGGTGATTCAGGCGTTACGCATCGGGGCAAACGGTGAACTGACCGAGCTGAATCAGGTGGCGTCCGGCGGGGCGGGACCTGTGTATGTGTCTCTGACGCCAGAGGGGCGTCATCTGCTGGTGGCGAACTATGTCAGTGGCTCGATTGCGGTGCTGCCCGTGAAGGCTGACGGCAGTCTGGGAGAGGCAACGGACACCCATCAGGATCAGGGTGAACCCGGTGCGGCGAAACCGGAAGCGGCTGTCGAGGGCAGCTTTGCCATAAGCGATCATAACGGCCCTCACGCCCATATGATCGCCGCCGATCCGAGCGGGAAATATGTTTTTTCGACGGATCTCGGTCTGGATCGGATCTATCAGTACCGTTTTGACAAGCAACGCGGAAAGCTCACTCCAAACGAGCCGCCGTTTATCAACGCCTCGTCCAAAGGCGCCGGGCCGCGCCATTTTGTCTTTACACCGAAAGGCGACGGTCTGTGGCTGATCAACGAAGAGTCCTCGACCCTGACCTGGTATGCCCTGGATCAGGCCTCCGGCACGCTGAAAGAGGGCAAAACGATCTCTTCCCTGCCGAAAGAGTATAAAGGCACCAGTTTTGCCGCAGGGCTGGCGTTGAGCGCTGATGGCCAGCAGCTTTACGTCGCGAACCGTTTGCATAACAGCATCGCGCACTTTAGGGTAACGGCCGAGGGCACGCTGGTGCATCAGGAGGATGTCTGGACCCGTGGCGATTACCCACGCTCTCTGACCCTGGATAAGCAGGGCCGCTGGCTGTACGTTATGAATCAGCGCAGCGATAACATCACCCGTTTTCGCGTTGCACCCGATGGCAAGCTAAGCTTCGAACCGGACTACACGCCGGTCGGCAGCCCATCACAGATGGTCATTTCAACCGGGCCATGAGCCGTAAGAGGATTAAGACGTGCGATTTCCGAACCAACGTTTAGCGCAACTGTTCGATCTGTTGCAAAACGAGACGCTGCCGCAGGACGAGCTGGCGCAGCGGCTGTCGGTATCCACACGTACCGTGCGGGCAGACATCACCGCCCTGAACGCGCTGCTGGCAGGCCACGGCGCGCAGTTTATTCTCAGCCGCGGCAACGGCTATCAGCTCAAGATTGACGATGCCGCGCGCTATCAGTCGTTGCAGGATTCTCGCCCGCGCGCGCTGCGGATCCCGCGCACCGGACAGGAGCGCGTGCATTATCTGGTGGTGCGTTTTCTCACCTCTGCTTTTTCGTTAAAGCTGGAAGATTTGGCTGATGAATGGTTTGTCAGCCGCGCGACCCTGCAAAACGACATGGTGGAGGTGCGAGAGTGGTTCCACCGCTACAGCCTGACGTTGGAAACGCGCCCGCGCCACGGCATGAAACTGTTCGGCAGTGAGATGTCGATTCGCGCCTGCCTGACGGATTTGCTGTGGGAGCTGGCGCAGCAGGACAGCCTCAATCCGCTGGTGACCGAAGTCGCCCTGAATGCGGGTGTGCCGGAGCAGCTGGTTATGGTGCTGCATGACACCCTCACGCGGCATCACATTCGTCTCACGGATGAAGGCGAGCTGTTTGTACGGCTCTACTGCGCCGTGTCCGTGCGACGCATCAGCGAAGGCTATCCGCTGCCGGAATTTAACGCCGAGGATGTCGAAGAGAACGTGCGTGACGCCGCGCGGGATATTGCTGCGGCCATTGCCCGGCTGGCGGATAAAGTGCTCTCACCGTCAGAGGAAAACTGGCTTTGCGTCCACATCGCTGCGCGCCAGATTCAGGAGATCGCCCCAAGCGCGATTAACGCTGACGACGACGAAGCGCTGGTGAACTATATCCTGCGCTACATTAACACCCACTATAATTACAACCTGCTGAACGATGCCCAGCTGCACGCGGATTTGCTGACACATATTAAAACCATGATCACCCGCGTGCGCTACCAAATCATGATCCCCAATCCGCTGCTGGATAACATCAAACAGCACTACCCGATGGCGTGGGATATGACCCTGGCGGCGGTCTCCGGCTGGGGGAAATACACGCCGTACGTGATCAGCGAAAACGAGATTGGTTTTCTGGTGCTGCACATCGGCGTCGGGCTGGAACGCCATTACAACGTCGGCTATCAGCGTCAGCCGCGCGTCCTGCTGGTGTGCGACGCCGGGAACGCGATGGCGCGCATGATTGAAGCGGTGCTGCAGCGCAAATATCCGCAGGTGGAAGTGACGCGCACCGTCACCCTGCGCGAGTACGAGCTGGCGGAAAGCATCAGCGAGGATTTCGTGATCTCCACCGCCCGCATCAGTGAAAAAGCGAAACCGGTGGTGCAGATCGCGCCGTTCCCGACCGACTATCAGCTGGAGCAGATCGGCAAACTGGTGCTGGTAGATCGCACCCGTCCGTGGATGCTGGAAAAATACTTCGACGCCGACCATTTCCGCGTGATTGATTCAAAAAGTGATCAGCAAACGTTGTTCCAGGAACTGTGCGGGCAACTGCGTGAGGAAGGATTTGTCGACGCGGAGTTTCTCGACTCGGTGGTCGAACGTGAAGCCATTGTCAGCACCATGCTCGGCGACGGTATCGCGCTGCCGCACTCCCTCGGTCTGCTGGCGCAAAAAACCGTGGTCTACACCGTACTGGCTCCGCAGGGAATAAAGTGGGGCGACGAAACGGCGCACGTGATTTTCCTGCTGGCGATCAGCAAAAGCGAATACGAAGAGGCGATGGCGATTTACGATATTTTCGTCACCTTCCTGCGCGAGCGGGCGATGACGCGCCTGTGCGGCTGCCGTGATTTTGCAGAATTTAAAACGGTGGCGATGGAGAGTTTGAGTCGTTTTTGAGGCGATGGGCGGAAAACGTCTCCGCCCACGGTTTATCGCAAATGATGTACAACCTGGTTGCTGCTGCCGCGCCAAATCAGCGCCGGGTCTTTCAAATCCTGCACGAACTTACCATCCACCAGCACGTTAATCAGGTCGACGATTTCCATCTGAGCGTCGTTCAGCTCATCCAGCTTATAGCCAGTCCACACCCAGATATCCTTCCCCGCGCACTCTTCTCGAATGCGTTTCACCAGTTTCAGAATGTGCGGCACGTTCTGCGGATGGAGCGGATCGCCGCCGGAGAGGGAGATCCCCTGGCGCGGTATCCGCGTGTCGTTCAGATCCCTGATAATCCGGTTTTCCATCTCGTCGTCAAACGGCAGGCCCGAGTTCAGACGCCAGGTGCTTTTGTTGTAGCAGCCAGGGCATTCGTGAACGCACCCGGACACAAACAGCGTGCAGCGGGTGCCGGGGCCGTTGACGATGTCGACGGGGTAATACTGGTGATAATTCATTTTCGCTTCTCAATTATCGCAATGCCCGCGCTGGCTGCTCTTGCTCACCCGGCATCAGCGCGGCAGAGGATTACCCGATCTGGCCATTCCCCAAATGTTTCACGCGGCGCTTCACTTCTTCCTGCTTACCGGCGTTGAACGGACGTGCGTCCGGGCTGCCGAGATAACCACAGACGCGGCGGGTTACGGAGACGCGCGCGGCGTCGTGGTTACCGCATTTCGGACAGGTAAAGCCCTTGCTGGTACATTCGAATTCACCGGTGAAACCGCACTCGTAGCACTCGTCGATCGGCGTGTTGGTGCCGTAATACGGCACGTGCTGATAGCTGTAATCCCACACGTCTTCCAGCGCTTTCAGGTTGTGCTGAATGTTCGGGTACTCGCCGTAACAGATAAAGCCACCGTTCGCCACAGGCGGGTAGGCCGCTTCAAAGTCGATTTTGTCGTACGGATTGACCTTTTTCTCCACGTCGAGGTGGAAGCTGTTGGTGTAGTAGCCTTTGTCGGTCACACCGTTCACCACGCCAAACTCGGCGGTATCCAGACGGCAGAAGCGGTCGCACAGGTTTTCGCTCGGCGTGCTGTAGAGGCTAAAGCCGTAGCCCGTTTCGTCTTTCCACTGGTCGACCGCATCGCGCAGGCGCTGAACGATAGCGATGCCTTTCGCGCGCAGGGCTTCGCTGTCATACATGTGCTGATTGCCAAACAGGGCGTTGATGGTTTCGTGGATGCCGATATACCCCAGCGAAATTGACGCGCGGCCGTTCTTGAAGATTTCAGAAACGTCGTCGTCCGCTTTCAGGCGCACGCCACAGGCACCTTCCATATAGAGGATCGGCGCCACGCGCGCTTTTACTCCTTCCAGACGCGCAATACGGGTCATCAGCGCTTTACGCGCCAGCTGCAGACGTTCGTCGAGCAGGGTCCAGAACGCGGCTTCGTCACCCTTTGCTTCCAGCGCGATGCGCGGCAGGTTGAGGCTGATCACGCCGATGTTGTTGCGGCCTTCATGCACCTGCTCGCCGTTTTCATTTTCATACACGCCGAGGAAGCTGCGGCAGCCCATCGGGGTTTTGAACGAACCCGTGACTTTCACCACCTGGTCGTAGTTCAGAATATCCGGATACATGCGCTTGCTCGCGCATTCCAGCGCCAGCTGTTTGATGTCGTAGTTCGCATCACCAAACTTGTGATTCAGGCCATCGCGTATGGCGAAGACCAGTTTTGGGAACACCGCGGTTTTGCGGTTTTTGCCGAGGCCCGAAATACGATTGCGCAAAATCGACTGCTGAATCAGACGCGACTCCCAGCTGGTCCCCAGACCAAAACCGAAGGTCACGAACGGTGTCTGGCCGTTGGCGGTGTGCAGGGTGTTCACTTCGTATTCCAGAGACTGGAACGCGTCGTAGCACTCTTTCTCGGTGCGGGAGCGGGCATAGCCGTCCGCGTCCGGGATCTGCCACTCTTGCGCCACTTTGCGATGCTTATTAAAGCTCTCGGTGACAAACGGTGCCAGCACTTCGTCGATGCGGTTAATGGTAGTGCCGCCGTAAATATGGCTGGCGACCTGGGCGATGATTTGCGCCGTTACCGCCGTGGCGGTAGAGATGGATTTTGGCGGCTCAATCTCGGCGTTGCCCATTTTAAAGCCGTGGGTCAGCATGCCTTTCAGGTCGATCAGCATACAGTTGAACATCGGGAAGAACGGGGAGTAGTCGAGATCGTGGTAGTGGATCTCACCGCGTTCATGGGCCTGCACCACGTCGCGCGGCAGCAGATGCTGACGAGCATAGTGCTTGGCGACAATACCGGCCAGCAGGTCGCGCTGAGTCGGGATCACTTTGCTGTCTTTGTTGGCGTTTTCATTCAGTAGCGCAGAGTTGGTCTGCTCGACCAGGCCACGGATCTCCTGATTCAGGCGACCGCGCTTTTCACGCTGGATGTCACGGTCGTGACGGTACTCAATGTAGGCGCGCGCCAGCTGCTTGTACGGGCCGGACATCAGCTGGTTTTCTACCGCAGTCTGGATCTCGTTGATATCCACCTGACTGCGCTCATTCATCTGGCTACTGACGATTTCTGCGACGGTGGCGCAGTAATCTGCGTCATCGACTCCCGCTGCTTTAGCTGCACGCAGAATCGCTTCTTTGATGCGCTCTGATTTAAACGGCACTTTACAGCCATCTCGTTTCATCACATGCGGTGTCATGATCACTCCATTAAAAACAGGTTATCCACAGAGGTGGGGAAGGCTGCACAGGGCACAAGTCCCGATGCCTCAGTCACTTCCCTCGTTCCCGACGCTTGTTATCCACAATTCCGGCCGGCGTCGTCGCCGTTGTCTTGTTGGAATAGTAGACGATAAATACAATATGTTGGGTCGGCGTGCATTTTAAGTTCTATATGTAGTGATTTGCATCAAACATGTTTGCGATTTTTTTGATTCAGAACAAAGTAAAAAGACGAGAGTACAAACGGCGGGCACTACAGCGATTGTAAATTCGGGCAGGAAAAATCTGATTAAATATTCAACAAAAACAGTAAAATATTGCCGGGCAAACGCAGCGCTGCCCGGCATTTTGTACTACATCTGCAGCCACCACACCGCCTCAAATGGACGCAGTGTCATTGCGGCGGGTTGGCTGGCGACTTCGGCGTAGTTGCTGAGCACTACGCGCCAGTCGCCGCTGAGGGCGTCCGGCTGCCACGCCTGGCATTCATGGCTCAGGTTAGCGACCACGAGCAGTGTCTGCCCCTGCCACTGGCGGAGGTAACACCACAGGGAAGGATGCGTCGGCAGCAGATCCTGATAGTCGCCCCAGGTCAGCAGCGGCAGCGATTTGCGCAGGGCGATCAGCGACTGATAGGTATAAAACACGGAGTCGGGATCGCTAAGCGCCGCGTCAACGTTGAGGGTTGCGACGTTATCGCACAGATCGATCCACGGCTCGCCGGTGGTAAAACCGCCGTTCGGGGTGGCATCCCACTGCATCGGCGTGCGGCTATTGTCGCGGGATTTACTCGCCAGAATAGCCAGAAGTTCCTCTGCATCGCGCCCCTTTGCCCGCTGTTCGGCGAACATGTTGTGGCTTTCCACATCGCGATAATCGGTGATGCGGGCGAAGTGCGGGTTGGTCATGCCAATCTCTTCACCCTGGTAGATGTACGGCGTGCCCTGCATGCCGTGCAGCACCATTGCCAGCATTTTGGCGGAGGTGGTGCGGTACTCCCCCTCGTTGCCAAAGCGCGAAACGATGCGCGGCTGATCGTGGTTACACCAGAAAAGAGCGTTCCACGCAACGCCATGCATCCCTTGCTGCCAGTGGCTGAACAGGGTTTTCAGCGCCACGTAATCGGGCTTCGCGAGTGTCCACTTTTCGCCGTTCGGGTAATCGACTTTCAGGTGATGGAAGTTAAAAGTCATCGACAGTTCACGCCCGTCGAGCGCGGCGTATTGCTGGCAATTTTCCAGCGAGGTGGAGGACATCTCGCCCACGGTCATCAGGTTGCGCGGGGTGAACACATCCCGGCTCATCTCCTGCAAATATTCATGGGCGCGCGGGCCGTCGGTATAGAAACGGCGGCCATCGCCGAGGTTATCGTCCGGGAAATCCTGGTCCTTAGAGATCAGGTTAATCACGTCGAGGCGCAGGCCGTCCACGCCGCGATCGGCCCAGAACTCGCACACTTTTTTCAGCTCGCTGCGGACCTGCGGGTTTTCCCAGTTCAGATCCGCCTGCTCGGGGGCGAAAAGGTGCAGATAATACTGCTCGCTCTCGGCGTGCCAGCGCCAGGCGTTGCCGCCAAATTTGGAGCGCCAGTTGTTCGGCAGCGCGTCCGGCGTACCGTCGCGCCAGATATAGAACTCACGGTACGGGCTCTCTTTATTGAGAGATTCACGGAACCACGCGTGCTGCGTGGAGGTGTGGTTGAGCACCATGTCGAGCACCAGACGGATGCCGCGCGCATGGGCCTGTTTCACCAGTTCGTCAAAATCATCCAGCGTGCCGTAGGCCGGATCGATGGCGGTGTAGTTCGCCACGTCGTAGCCGTTATCGATCTGCGGGGAAATATAGAATGGTGTCAGCCAGAGGGCATCCACGCCGAGGGTTTTCAGATAGTCCAGACGCTGCGTGACGCCGCGTAAATCACCGGTACCACGCCCGGTGGTGTCCTGAAAACTCTTTGGGTAAATCTGATAGATGACACCGTTTTGCCACCAGTGCGGAAGGGTATTCATAATGCGTTCCTGCAAATGCGAAGGGGCGCAACTGCGCCCCGAAAGAAGACGTTAAACAATCTGCAGCGTGCCCTGACGGAACTTGCGCTGATAGATAACCGTGGTCAGCGCCATCGGGACGATAATCGCCACCGCCATGGCCAGGGCGAACACCTGCCAGTAGGACGGCTGAATAGAGAGGATACCCGGCAGGCCACCGACGCCGATGCCGTTCGCCATCACGCCGTTCAGCCCACACAGCAGCCCCGCCAGACCTGAGCCGATCATCGCGCACAGCATCGGGAAGCGGTATTTCAGGTTGATGCCGTACATCGCCGGTTCGGTCACGCCGAGATAGGCGGAGATGGCTGCCGGCACCGAGATTTCACGCTCGTTGTGTTTACGGCTGACCAGGATAATCCCAGTGACCGCCGACGCCTGAGCAATGTTCGACAGGGCGATAATCGGCCAGACCGGCGTACCACCGAGGCTCTGAATCATCTGCATGTCGATGGCGAGCGTAGTCTGATGCACACCGGTAATCACCAGCGGCGCATAGAGGAAGCCAAACAGCGCGGCGCCAATTGGGGCGAAGCTGCCGGTCATCAGGTGGCGCACCGCGAAGGCCACGCCGTCGCCAATCATGCGGCCAAACGGACCGATAAATGCGTGGGCGAGGAACACGGCCAGAATCAGCGAGCAGACCGGCACGACCACCAGATAGAGGTAATCCGGGACGATGCGTTTCAGGCGCGTTTCAATAAAGCCGAGTGCGAGACCGGCCAGCAGGGCGGGAATAACCTGCGCCTGATAACCCACTTTAGCGATGGTAAACAGGCCGAAGTTCCACACTTCCGGCACCTGTTGCCCAAGTAAGTAAGCGTTCATTAACTGCGGAGAGACCAGCGTTACGCCGAGCACGATGCCGAGGATCGGCGTGCCGCCCATTTTGCGCACCGCCGACCAGCAGATCCCGACCGGCAGATAGAAGAAGATCGCCTCGCCAATCAGCCACAGGAAGTCATAGATGCTCTGCAGCGCGGGGTATAGCTGCGCCAGGGTTTTGCCGTCGCTCATTGGCACGTCGCCAATCACGTTGCGGAAACCGAGGATCAGACCTCCGCTGATCAGCGCTGGCAGCAGCGGGAAGAAGATTTCCGCGAAGTGGGAGATCAGCTGCTCGTGCCATTTCATATTCTGGCGCGCCGCTTTCTTGGCCTGCTCTTTATCTGCCGACGAATGCCCGGTGGTCGCCAGCAGGGCGTGATAGTAATCACCCACTTCTGTGCCAATCACCACCTGGAACTGCCCGGCGTTGGTAAAGCAGCCTTTGACCATCGACAGCTCTTCGATGGCCTTCGGATTGGCTTTGGCCGGATCGTTCAGCACAAAACGCAGACGGGTAATGCAGTGGCTGACGGTGGCGATATTCTCGCGTCCCCCAACCAGAACGATCAGCTGGTCGATATCAGTTTGTTTAACTTTGCTCATCATGAAGCCTCATGACAGATGTGGAGGGTAATGACCTGGACGCAAGCCTACTCTTTGAGCGAGACGCTGAAAATGGGAACGTTCCCGAAATTGGGTGAGGATCACAATAATCCGTTTTCGGAGGGTTAAGAAATATGGGCGGGGATAACGATTTGGCGTGGTTCAGAGCGACCGTTTATCTGCTCGATCAGCTGCATCGCCGCCTGACGGCCCGCTTCGGCGTAGCCCGGATCGACGGTGACAATCTCCGGATGCAGGAACTTCATCAGCGGTGTGCTGCCGACGCTCGCGAGCTGGATAGTGTCGATGCGCTGCTCCTGCAAATACTTGCTGGCGCCCAGCGCGAGGGTATCCGTGGCGCAGATAAGGGCGGTGGTTTGCGGGGTGAGCACGCTTGCCACCTGTTCGTAGCCCTGTTTCATGGCCAGGCCCGGCAAAGAGGCCACCGCCGGGAGAGCGTGATGCTTGCAAAACGCAAGATAGGCTTCGTGGCGGCGCTTGCCGGTGGTGACGTCGCTGTGCGGCACGCCGAGGAAACTGATATGGCGATGGCCCTGCTCGTACAGGCGCTGCATCAGGGTAAGGATCGCCCCTTCGTCGTCGTAGCAGACGGAGGCAAAGCCGCTGGCGTCGCGCGCCAGCAGCACCAGCGAGGCCTGCCAGGGTTTCAGAATTTCATCCTGAATGCCGGTAAACCCAAACAGCACCACGCCGTCGATATTGCGTCGTTGCAGCATCCCAAGATGCTCTTCCACCAGCTGAGGCGAGAACTGGCTCTCCATCATGATCGGGTCGTAACCCTGCTCGTAAAAGGCGGGGAGCATGGTTTGCACCGCCAGATTTTCCGACAGGGAATCGAGACGCGAAACAATAATGGCGACCACTTTGTCGCTCTGTCCGCGCATGGCGCGCGCGGAACGGGAAGGAGAAAAACCGTGCTGATTCATCACCGCCTCGACGCGCTCGCGCGTGCGTTCACTGACGCCACTTTCGTTGTTCAGTACGCGCGACACGGTGGATTTCCCCACGCCGCTTAAACGGGCGATGTCTTTAATGGTCAGGCGATTCTGCATCCTTTATTCCCTGTAACAGCACGGTCGTCAATTGAGACTACTGCTTACGATTTAATTCGCAATGAGCAAAGTCTGGTATATGTACGGTTTAAATCTGCGGGCGTATCATACCGCCCGAACCGCCACTAACGGTATGGTTAAAACCCATAACTGCGCGGTGATAACCCCTTTTTTCACTTACCGGAGGCCGTATGGATCCCGATCCCACCCCTCTCCAGTCATGGAGACTGAGTCCTTTCCGGTAAGCCAGCCTTTTCGCTGTCTCACCGGTGATGTGTGAGGCAGTGACGTTACCCGTCCTATTTCAGGCTGCATATGCGTTGGCTATGCGCCAGCATACAGCCTGAAAGAGTGGGGTAAAAAATCTCTGCTTTGAAAATTTAAGTGCCCTTCAGGTACCGCCTTGCTGTGCCTGAAGTTAACACTGCGTCCGCCTTTGCGGATGCGGGGGGCTTATTATGCTGAAAAATATCACCCAGCAGCTGCTCGCGCAGCTAAACCGCCACCTGCCGCGCCGTCTGGTTCAGCGCGATCCGCTGCCGAATGCCAAAAACCTGGCAGGCGCTGCCATTCCCTCCACGCTGACGGAGCATTGCCTGAAAGCCGCCGCGATGGACGAAAACGAAGTCTGGCGCGCCTTCGGCGGTCATCCGGAAGGGCTGAACGCAGCCGAAGTAGAAAAAACACGCGCCGAGCACGGCGACAACAAAATTCCGGCGCAAAAACCGGCCCCGTGGTGGGTCCATCTGTGGCTCTGCTACCGCAACCCGTTCAACCTGCTGCTGACGGTGCTGGCGATCATTTCGTATGCCACGGAAGATCTGTTTGCCGCAGGCGTGATCGCGCTGATGGTGGCGATCTCCACCATGCTCAACTTTATCCAGGAGGCGCGCTCCACCCGCGCGGCGGACGCCCTGAAGGCGATGGTCAGCAACACCGCCACCGTGCAGCGCGTCATTAACACGAAAGGCGAAAGCGCCTGGCTGGAACTGCCGATCGATCAGCTGGTGGTGGGCGATATGATCAAACTGGCGGCAGGGGACATGATCCCAGCCGATCTGCGTGTGATTCAGGCCCGCGATCTGTTTGTCGCCCAGGCTTCATTGACCGGTGAATCCCTGCCGGTCGAGAAAGTGGCGCGCAGCCGCGATCCGCAGCAAACTAATCCGCTCGAAAGCGATACCCTGTGCTTTATGGGCACCACCGTGGTGAGTGGCACCGCGAAGGCCATCGTTATCGCTACGGGCGGCAACACCTGGTTTGGTCAGCTTGCCGGGCGTGTGATCGAGCATGAAAGCGAGCCAAACGCGTTCCAGAAAGGTATCGGTCGCGTCAGCATGCTGCTGATCCGCTTTATGATGGTCATGACGCCAATCGTATTGCTGATCAACGGCTACACCAAAGGCGACTGGTGGGAAGCGGCGCTGTTCGCCCTCTCCGTGGCGGTGGGCTTAACGCCGGAAATGCTGCCGATGATTGTCACCTCCACGCTGGCGCGCGGGGCGGTGAAACTCTCCCGTCAGAAAGTGATTGTGAAACACCTCGACGCCATTCAGAACTTTGGCGCGATGGATATCCTCTGCATCGATAAAACCGGCACCCTGACTCAGGATAAAATTGTGCTGGAGAATCATACGGATATCTCCGGTAAAGTCAGCGAGCGCGTGCTGCAAACCGCGTGGCTGAACAGCCATTACCAGACCGGGCTGAAAAACCTGCTGGATGTCGCCGTACTGGAAGGGGTGGATGAAGATTCTGCGCGCGCGCTCTCAACGCGCTGGCAAAAAGTGGATGAGATCCCGTTCGACTTCGAACGTCGCCGCATGTCGGTGGTGGTGAGTGAGCAGGCGAATGTGCATCAGCTGATCTGCAAAGGAGCATTGCAAGAGATCCTGAATGTTTCCACGCAGGTGCGTCATAACGGTGAAATTGTGCCGCTGGACGACACCATGCTGCGCCGCATCAAGCGTGTGACGGATAACCTGAACCGTCAGGGGCTGCGCGTCGTGGCGGTGGCCAGCAAATTCCTGCCGGGGCGCGAAGGGGATTACCATCGCCTAGATGAGTCGGATCTGATCCTCGAAGGGTACATCGCCTTCCTCGATCCACCGAAAGAGACGACGGCTCCGGCGCTGAAAGCGCTGAAAGCCAGCGGCATTAGCGTCAAAATTCTTACCGGCGACAGCGAGCTGGTGGCGGCGAAAGTGTGTCATGAAGTGGGGCTGGATGCGGGTGTGATTGTCACGGGCAGCGATATTGAAACGCTTTCTGACGATGAACTGGCACAGCTTGCCAAAACCACCACGCTGTTTGCGCGCCTGACGCCAATGCACAAAGAGCGCATTGTGACGCTGCTGCGCCGCGAAGGGCATGTGGTTGGCTTTATGGGCGATGGTATCAACGATGCGCCTGCGCTGCGCGCGGCGGATATCGGGATTTCCGTCGACGGCGCGGTGGATATTGCGCGCGAAGCGGCCGATATTATTCTGCTGGAAAAGAGCCTGATGGTGCTGGAGCAGGGCGTGATCGAAGGACGCCGTACCTTTGCCAACATGCTGAAATACATCAAAATGACCGCCAGCTCTAACTTCGGTAACGTCTTCAGCGTGCTGGTGGCGAGCGCATTTCTGCCGTTCCTGCCGATGCTGCCGCTGCACCTGCTGATTCAGAACCTGATGTACGACGTCTCCCAGGTAGCGATCCCGTTTGATAACGTGGACGACGAGCAGATCCAAAAGCCGCAGCGCTGGAATCCATCTGATCTGGGCCGCTTCATGCTGTTCTTTGGCCCGATCAGCTCGATCTTCGACATTCTGACCTTCTGCCTGATGTGGTTCGTGTTCCACGCCAACACGCCAGAACATCAGACCCTGTTCCAGTCCGGCTGGTTCGTGGTCGGGCTGCTGTCGCAGACGCTGATTGTGCATATGATCCGCACGCGCCGTATTCCGTTCTTCCAGAGCCGCGCCGCCTGGCCGCTGATCATCATGACCGGCGTGGTGATGGTGCTGGGTATCGCGCTGCCGTTCTCACCGCTGGCAAGTTACCTGAACCTGCAGGCGCTGCCGCTGAGCTATTTCCCATGGCTGGTGGCAATTCTGGCGGGCTACATGGTGCTGACGCAGATGGTGAAAGGGTTCTATAGCCGTCGTTACGGCTGGCAGTAAATATCAGGCCCGGCACCGCCGGGCCTGTGTTCCGAATCTGCCGGGTAAGGTGTCGTTGCCGCCCGGCAAAATAGCCTTCCTCCCAAATTCCATAACCTGTGATCCCCGTCATGCACTTTGCTTGACGACAATTTGTACGCATGTTAACAAAATGTTTTGTCTGTTTTTGGCCCGTCAAATTCTGATAAGGAACATTATGTTACGTCTTAGCCTCATCACCGCCGGGCTTTTGCTCGGTACCTCTGCGCTGGCGGCTCCGGCAGGCGATCTGCCGTTAATGCCCTGGCCCGCCCACGTTGAACGGCCCGCACAGCAGGGCGCATTCGTCCTCAGCGATAATATTTCCGTCAGCATCAGCGGCGACGATCTGGGTGATGCCGCAAACCGTCTTCGCCAGCGCATCGCGCTGCAAACAGGGTGGACGCTTCAGCCCCAGGCCGACAAACCTGAAAAGCCCACTATTTCAGTGACCATCGCCAAAAAAGTGAAGCCGCAGCCGCTGCCGGACAGCGATGAGAGCTACAAACTCACCGTGGATGCAAGCGGTGTGAACATTACCGCTAACACGCGCTTTGGCGCGCTGCGGGCGATGGAAACGTTGCTCCAGCTGATTCAAAATGGCGCTGAAAACACCTCGATTCCGTGGGTGTCGATTGACGACTCCCCGCGCTTCCCGTGGCGCGGGCTGCTGCTCGATTCGGCGCGTCATTTCATCCCGCTGGAGGACATTAAACGCCAGATTGACGGCATGGCGGCGGCGAAGCTAAACGTCCTGCACTGGCATCTGACCGACGATCAGGGCTGGCGGTTTACCTCGAAGCGCTATCCTAAACTGACCCAGCTCGCCAGCGACGGGCTGTTCTACACACCGGAGCAGATGCGTGACGTGGTGCGTTACGCCACCGCGCGGGGTATTCGCGTGGTTCCCGAAATTGACATGCCGGGCCATGCGTCGGCGATCGCCGTGGCCTATCCGGAACTGATGAGCGCACCTGGCCCGTATGAAATGGAGCGCCACTGGGGCGTGCTGAAACCCGTTCTCGATCCAACAAAAGAGGCGATCTACACCTTTGCCGACGCGATGGTCAGCGAACTGGCGGCGATCTTCCCCGATCCGTATCTGCATATCGGCGGTGATGAAGTTGACGATAGCCAGTGGAAAAACAGCACCGCCATCCAGCAGTTTATGCGCGACAACAAACTGGCGGACAGCCATGCGCTGCAGGCCTATTTCAATCGCAAACTGGAAACCATTCTTGAGAAACACCATCGCCAGATGGTCGGCTGGGATGAGATCTATCATCCTGATCTGCCGAAAAGCATTCTGATCCAGTCCTGGCAGGGGCAGGACGCGCTGGGCGAGGTGGCGAAGCAGGGCTATAAAGGCATTCTCTCCACCGGTTTTTACCTCGATCAGCCCCAGTCCACGGCCTATCACTACCGCAATGAGATCGTACCGCAGGGCTTAAACGGCATGGACATCATCGCCGATTCCGACAGCGCGCAGAGCTGGACTTTCACGATGCCGCGTCTGAAAGGCAAACCGGTCGAGGGCAGTTTTACGCTGATTAAAGGCGTTTCCGGCTGGCGCGGATTTATCGATTTCAGCGGCAAATCCCGCCGTGCGATTGATCATATCGAATGGCGCGACGACAACCAGCTGAGCTTTACCGTCGACACCTGGATGGGCGAAACGCGCCCGGTGGTCAATGTGTCGGACGACAAACTCACCGGCTACTTCCTGGTGGGGAACGCTCGCTATCCGATTTCCGGCGCGCGCCTCAATGAGGTGCCGAAAGGGATTCAGCCGACGGTGCCGGATGCCGATCAGCAGGCTAACCTGCTCGGCGGCGAAGCGGCGCTGTGGGCGGAAAACGTGATTGCCCCGGTTCTGGATATCAAACTCTGGCCGCGCGCGTTTGCAGTGGCGGAGCGCCTGTGGTCTGCGCAGGATGTGAATGATATCGACAATATGTACACCCGTTTGCAGGCGATGGACAGCTGGACGACGGTGTCGGTCGGGCTGCAACAGCATAGCCAGCAGCAGGCGCAGTTCACTCGTCTGGCGAATAACGCCGACACCTTGCCGCTGCACATTCTCGCCCAGGCCGTGGAGCCTGCGCAGTATTACACCCGTCAGCACCTGAAATTCCAGGCCGGAAATTATCATCAGTTTGAGCCGCTAAACCGCTACGCCGACGCGCTGAACGCCGAGAGCGCCACGGTGCGTCAGATGGATAAATGGGCCGAGCGGCTGATAAGCGATGCCGAAGACACGGAAAGCGCCGAAGCGCTGCGCCACGTCTTTACGCGCTGGCAGAACAATACCAGCGATGCGCTGGCGCTGAGTGAAAACAGCTATCAGCTGAAAGCCATCAAACCGGTGATTCAGGAGGTGGACAAACTGGCGTCGATTGGCCTGCGCCTGACGGATCTGGTGGCGCGGCAAGGCACGCTGGACGATAAGGAGATCGCCTCGATTCAGACCGAGCTGGATAACGCGGCGAAGATTCAAGATGAAGTGGTGATTGCAGCGGTTTATCCGCTGGAGAAATTGCTCAGGGCGACGAGGAATCAGTAGGGTTGTTGGGTCGTTGAGCACAGAAGGGGGTTCAGTTCACCTTATATTCTTCTGAACATAAGGTGAACGGAATAACCTCTGATGCTTAACGGATCAGTACCGATCAGCGACGAACTGCAATCGCCTCAATCTCAATCTTCACGTCTTTTGGCAGACGCGCGACTTCTACACAAGAACGCGCCGGGAAGGTTGCGTCATGTTCGTTGAAGAACGCTTCGTAAGTGGCGTTAACGGTCGCGAAATCGTTAAGATCTTTAACGAATACGGTCGTTTTCACGATATCGCCCACTTTCAGGCCCGCGGATTCAACGATCGCTTTCACGTTTTCCAGTGACTGACGGGCCTGCGCCGCCACATCTTCCGGCACTTCGCCGGTTTTCGGGTTCACCGGGATCTGACCGGAAGTGATAATCATGCTGCCGAGATCTACGCCCTGAACGTAAGGACCGATAGCTGCTGGTGCATTTTCCGTCGCAAGTACTTTGCTCATATTTTCTCCAGGATTACAGCGTTAAGAAGGGTCCCGGCCATTATACACATCATCCTTCACGCCGCCTCTTCGTTGGCCGCGTCCTCATACCCCGGTCACAGAGTTTCCTGTGCTTCCGGGGATATTTGGCCTTGATGCGGCGCGAATGATTTCGTGTAACAGGAGGCCGGCGTCTCATTACCAGCCTCAATTAGTTGGCCAGCACCACATAATGCGAAAACTCTTTTTCGCAATATTTGCATTTGAGTGCGATGTCATTCGCCCGTTTTTTCACTGCAAAACTGGACGACACTGGCTCAGCATGACTGATGCAGTTGCTGTTCGGGCAGATCAGCACGTGCTCGATGCGTTCCGGTAAGTTCGGGCGCGATTTGCCCACCACTTCGTAATCGTCGATGCGGTTCACCGTCGCGTCCGGCGCATACAGGGAGAGCTGGTTGACCTGCTCGTCGGTCAGGAAGGTGTTCTCGATTTTGATCAGGTCTTTGCGGCCCATCTCGCCGGACGGCAGGTTCAGGCCAATGGTGATGCGCTGGTCGGTTTCAGTCAGCTTGAACAGCGTCAGCAGTTTAAAGCCCACCTGCGCAGGGATATGGTCAATCACGGTGCCACGTTTGATGGCTTCAACCTGGAGTTTATTATCATGTGTCATTGTCATTTCCCCTTACAGAACGAATTCGCGATTCAGAACCAGTGCCAGTAACGCCTGGCGAGCGAAGATGCCGTTGCCTGCCTGCTGGAAATACCAGGCGTGCGGCGTCTTATCCACGTCGGTGGCAATTTCGTCGATGCGCGGCAGCGGGTGCAGCACTTTCATGTTCGGGCGTGCGCCTTCGAGGTCGCTGGCACGCAGGATGAACTGCGCTTTGACGTTCGCGTACTCGGACGGGTCGAGGCGCTCTTTCTGCACGCGCGTCATGTACAGCACATCCACTTCACCCATCACCTCTTCAATGCTGGCGTGCTGGCTCCACTGGATGCCTTTTTCGTCGAGCATATCGAGAATGTACTGCGGCATCGCCAGCGCCGCCGGGGCGATAAAGTAGAAGCGGTTGCCGTTAAATTTCGCCAGCGCCTGGGCCAGCGAGTGGACGGTGCGGCCATATTTCAGATCCCCGACCATGGCGATGTGCAGATTTTCCAGACGCCCCTGCGTTTCCTGGATGGTGAAGAGATCCAGCAAGGTCTGCGTTGGATGCTGGTTCGCACCGTCACCGGCATTCAGCACCGGAATACCGCCGGAGAACTCGGTCGCCAGACGCGCCGCGCCTTCCTGCGGGTGGCGCATAACAATCGCGTCCACGTAGGTGCTGATGACGGAGATGGTATCCGCCAGCGTCTCGCCTTTTTTGCCCAGCGACGTATTGCTGCTGTCAGAGAAGCCGACCACGCTCGCGCCGAGACGGTGCATCGAGGTCTCGAACGACAGACGGGTACGGGTGGAGGCTTCAAAGAAGCAGCTCGCGATCACTTTGTGCTTCAGCAGCTCGGGCTGTGGGTTGGCCTTCAGTTTTGCCGCGGTATCCAGAACCAGTTCCAGCTCTTCGCGGCTGAGGTCATTGATGGAAATGATGTGTTTTTGATAAAGCGGATTCATGTTTATCTCCTGACGCCGGGCAAAAAAAAGCCCCTCAAATGAGGGGCTCTGGGAATAGGGTTATCAACGGGAAGAAAAACGGCAGGCCAGCGTCTGTTTTCAGACGCGGTATGACTGTATGTCGTACACGCTTGACCATGACTTCCTCCCGGCAAATTGTCGGGCATTATACTCAGCTCGATTTTCGGATCAAGCGATTAATGCACACTTTACTCAGTGCAAACGGTTCTATTTGAATATTAATGCGTTCTGAGTAAATAATTAATTTGCTTATGTACCAGCGCCGTGCGCTTTACTACGCGGGGCGCGACCCAGACAATACTGCTTCCGGCCACCACACCTAAAATTTCCGGTAACTGGTGATAATCCAGAATTCGCGCCACGGCGCGCCCGTATCCGGCGACGGTATGAATAAGGATAAATTCGCTATTGTGCTCCACGCTGACCACCATTTCGGAGATCGAACGGGCTGCATCCGGCGCAGGGCGCAACTGCGGATTCATCGAATAAATCTTTTGTCCTTTGGCATTTCGAATTTTTATGACACCAAGCAATTTCAGCAGCCGGGAGACGCTCGACTGGCTGATGCTGTCAAACCCCCGTTCCTGCAGGTCGCGGCGGATCTCTTCCTGAGAAAGGTAGCTGTTTTCGCTGATCAGGCTCTGGCATACCGCGAGCTGAAGCTGTTCTTTTGGGGAGTATTCTCCATATTCCATCATCTGGTTCCCATCTCTGTTGCCAACAAAAAATGCCCGGTGGCGCAACGCTTACCGGGCCTACAAAAAGATTACCGCAGGCCGGATAAGCGCAGCGCCATCCGGCAAATCAGATAAGCGCACCCAGGCTCAACGCCACCATGATCACCACCGTCAAAATACCCAGCAGCGGGGCGACCCACTTGAGATAACGCACGTACGGTACGCGCGCGATCGCAAGACCCCCCATCACCACGGCGGACGTCGGTGTGACCAGATTGACAATCCCGGAGGCTGACTGGTACGCCGTCACGACCAGGTCGCGGTTGACGTTAGCGAAATCGGCAAGCGGTGCCATGATCGGCATCGTCAGAACGGCAAGGCCCGAGGAAGATGGCACCAGAAACGACAGCACCACTTCCAGCCAGTACATCACGTTGATAAACGCCACCGTTGACAGTCCGGTCACCAGGCCTTCGGCACTGTGCAAAATCGTGTGCGTAATCATGCCCTTATCCATGATGACTACGATACCGCGCGCAATACCAATAATCAGCGCGACGCCCAGCAAATCCCGCGCCCCGTTGATAAATGTTGATGTCAGCTCTTCTTCGCTCATGCGGGCAATCAGGCCGACGATAATGGCGCTGGCGAGGAAGACTGCGGAGATCTCTGCCATCCACCAGCCGAGCACCGCCACGCCGTAGATCATCACCGCGAAGGCGAGGGCGAAAATCACCAGAATCACTTTGCGCACCGGGGTAAATTCCAGCGACTGCTGGCCTTTATCGCCGAGGAAATGCGCACGATTCTCGGCCTCTTTGTCGGCGACAATCGACAGGGACGGGTCCTGGCGCACCTTGCGGGCGTAACGCATCACCCACCACACGCAGATGATCCAGCCGATCGCCAGCAGGGCGACGCGCAGGGCGATCCCGTTGGTGAACGGAATGCCCGCGGCGTTGGCGGCGATGACCGTAGCGAAGGGGTTAATGGTTGAACCGAGCGTGCCGATCCCTGCGCCGAGCAGCACCGTGGAGGCGGCGACCACCGGGTCGAAACGGGCGGCCAGCATCACCGGCACTAACAGCGTGTAGAACGGCAGCGACTCTTCCGCCATGCCGTAAATGGTCCCACCGGCGGCGAACAGCGCCATCAGAATCGGGATCATCCACTCTTCGCGACCGCGCAGCCGGGTGGTGACGCGTTCGATCCCGGCGTCAATCGCCCCGGTTTTGGTGACGATCCCGAGAAAACCGCCGATGATCAGAATAAACAGCGCGACGTCGATCGCTCCCGCCTGGCCGGACTCAGGATCGTACAGCCCGGCGATCGGCGCCATCAGCACCGCAACGATCCCCTGCGGATGCGCGGCGACGTGTGCGTAGGTTCCGGCAATGGGCACTTCTTTGCCGAGGGCGGCATTCATTGCCATCTGGTACTGCCCGGCCGGAACAATCCAGCTCAGGGCGGCGACTACGGCGATCAGGAAAAAGAGAATGGTGTAAGCGGAAGGAAATTTGAACTTGCCCATGATGTTCTCCTTGCCCCGGCGCAGCCTGTGGCCGCGCCGGGCGGTGATTAGTCGCCGAGTGTCGCCACCATGACCGCTTTAATGGTGTGCATGCGGTTCTCTGCTTCGTCGAAGACGATAGAGTTCGGGGATTCGAAGACCTCTTCCGTCACCTCCAGCCCTTTCAGGCCGTACGCCATTTCGATTTCACGGCCCACTTTGGTGTGTTCGTTGTGGAACGCGGGCAGGCAGTGCATGAATTTCACGTTCGGATTGCCGGTGGCTTTCATGACGTCGCCGTTGATCTGATACGGTTTCATCAGGCTTACACGCTCTGCCCAGGCCTCTTTCGGTTCGCCCATCGACACCCACACGTCGGTGTAGAGGAAATCGGTGCCGTGAACGCCCTCATTCACGTCGTCCGTCAGGGTGATGCGTGCGCCGGTCTCTTTGGCGATGGCGCGGCACTGCTCGACCAGCCCGGCTTCCGGCCAGAAGGATTTCGGCGCCACCAGACGGATATCCATGCCCATTTTCGCCGCGCCGACCATCAGGGAGTTGCCCATGTTGTTCCGCGCGTCGCCCAGATAGGCGAAGCTCAGCTCCGGCAGGGTTTTGCCCGGCGCGTGTTCGAGCATGGTCATCAGATCGGCGAGGATTTGCGTCGGGTGGAATTCGTCGGTCAGCCCGTTCCACACCGGCACGCCCGCGTATTCGCCCAGCTCTTCGACGATGGCCTGGCCGTAGCCGCGATACTCGATGCCGTCATACATGCGGCCCAGCACGCGGGCGGTGTCTTTCATTGACTCTTTGTGGCCAATCTGCGATCCGCTTGGGCCGAGATAGGTGACCTGCGCGCCCTGGTCAAAGGCGCCCACTTCAAAGGCGCAGCGCGTGCGGGTGGAGGTTTTTTCGAAGATCAGGGCGATGTTTTTGCCGACTAAGGTCTGCTTTTCACGCCCGGCTTTTTTGGCGGCTTTCAGGTCGATGGCCAGATCGATCAGGTACTGGATTTCTGCCGGGGTGTAGTCCAGCAGTTTGAGGAAGTTGCGGTTTTTCAGGTTAATGGTCATGTGGCGATCCTTGTTAAATGTTGAGCTGTCTGGTGCCCTTCACCCGCCCCTCTCTTTGCGGGAGAGGGGAAATGCCAGGAGCAGGGTGAAGGGAAAAATAGGAATCAATTGCGAATCAACGTCCCCTTGTCGCCTGCCAGAATCGCGGCACCGTCGGCCAGCGCGCCGATCCCTGCGATACCGTTGCAGGCCTCGACAAATTCACGGCAAGCGGCAACTTTCGGCCCCATCGAACCGGCATCGAACTGCAGGGTTTTGAGCACCTCCGGAGAGACCTGCGCCAGCGGGCGTTGGGTCGGTTTGCCCCAGTCGAGGTACACCGCGTCGGCGTCCGTGAGGATCAGCAGCGCGTCGGCCTCAATCTGGCGGGCCAGTAGGGCGGCGGAGAGATCTTTGTCGATGACCGCTTCAATACCGCGATAGCCGTTGGCGTTCTCCACCACCGGGACGCCGCCGCCGCCGTTGCAAATCACCAGATGATCGCGCGCTATCAGGGCGGTAATGGCGTCGCTCTCAACGATGCGTTTCGGCTGTGGCGACGGCACCACGCGGCGGAAGTAGCTGCCGTCGGCTTTAAACACCCAGCCTTTTTCTGCCCGCAGGGTGTTGGCCTGCTCTTCGCTGTACACCGGGCCGATGTATTTGGTCGGATTGCGAAACGCCGGGTCGTTGCCATCGACTTCGACCTGCGTCAGCAGGACGCTCACCTCGCGCTGCGGCAGGTTGTTTTTCAGCGCTTGCTGGAGCATGTAGCCGATCATCCCCTGGCTTTCAGCCCCGAGAATGTCGAGCGGATAGGGCGTAACCTTGTCGTAGGCGCTGTTTTGCAGCGCCAGCAGCCCGACCTGCGGCCCGTTGCCGTGGACCAGCACCACGCGCCACTGGGCGGTGAGTCCGGCGATAGTGCGGGCCGCCAGTTCGATGTTCTGGCGCTGAATGTCCGCTTCCAGCGGTTCGCCGCGTTTGAGCAGCGCGTTACCGCCCAGCGCCACGACCAGAGTGGGTTTTCTTTCCATGATGGCTCCTTTAAATTCCGTCGCGTTCCAACGGGCAGCTCATGCAGCGCGCACCGCCGCGACCGCGTCCGAGTTCGTCGCCCGGAATCGGCAGCACGGTGATCCCGGCTTTGTCGTATTTCTCGTTGGTCCAGATGTTGCGCTCGTAGCCAATCACCACGCCGGGGCGAATGGTCAGCACGTTGTTGGCGTCGTTCCACTGCTCGCGTTCGGCTTCGAAAGCGTCGCCGCCGGTGGTGATCAGTCGTATCTGGTTAACGCCGAGGGCTTTTTCGAGGGCGTGGAGCAGGTCAGTTTCCTGGGTGCGCAGCAGGCCGCCGCGACCGTCCGGGGTGAGCGTCCAGCACTGGGCGTCTTTGCGCACCACTTCCGGGTAGACGGAGAAGGTATCGACGTCGATGTGAGTCATGACCGTGTCGAGGTGCATACAGGAGCGGTGTTTCGGCAGCTCAACGGCAATCACGCGTTCTGCCTGGCGGTGTTTAAACAGGCTTTGGGCCAGGAATTCGACGCCCTGTGGAGTGGTGCGTTCAGACATGCCAATTAATACGGCGCCGCGACCAATCACTAATACGTCGCCGCCCTCTAATGTGGCGTGATCGTAATTAATATTTTCATCGCCAAAGTATTTAATAAAATCACCGTCGGCAAACGCCGGGTGCCAGCGATATATTGCGCGCAGATTATTGGTTTCACGCTGACGGGCCGGTTTTGCCATCGGGTTAATTGAAACGCCGTTATAAATCCAGCATGAGGTGTCACGCGTAAATAAATGGTTGGGCAGCGGCTTCATAATAAAATCATTCGCCGTATGGGTATCGACCACCATATTTTTAATCGAGGCCGGTATTTCGCCGTAGGTCAAACCCCCGCTCAGACGGCGGGCCAGTTCGCGATGGGACATATCCGCCAGCCAGCCGCGCACGTCGTTGGCGAAGGTGGGGCCGAGGCGATAGTCAGAGATTTGGGTGTCCAGCAGCCAGGCTTTTGCGTCTGTGTTATCAAGCGTTTGAGTGAGTAAATCGGTTAGCAGCAGGACTTCCACTCCCTGCTCGCGTAGGGTGTTTGCGAAGATATCGTGCTCTTCACCCGCCCGCTCGACGGACAAAACGTCATCGAACAACAGCTCCTGACAATTCGACGGCGTTAAGCGTTTCAGACTTAAATTCGGGCGATGCAGCATAACGCTACGCAATTGACCAATTTCAGAACCGACGTAATGCTTTTCCATAATTATTCCTTTAACTGTTTTTTCAGAATAAAAAGGGCTGTGCTATGAATCGTTATTAATTCATAGCCCTTTAATTTCAATTGATTTCAAGGCCCATAGTAGGCAGTTAAGAATTGTATTTTGTGATGTGGCTCACGTGAGATCGGATATTGTCGGCTTTGTTTTCTATTGCATGATTCGCGTCAGATTATGCTTAATTAGGTTATAATCGGGAATGAATCATTAAGCATAATTGGCTGGGGTTATTTGAGAATGTTATTGTTATGTATAATGGAATAATCAGACATAAATAACTAACAGCATGATTTAAAAGGATAAAAATTTTCACTAAGAATGAATATGCACTTATCTCCGTTAACTATTTTTGTCCAAAGGTAAATCAATAAATAACTATCCATATTAATTGAAAATAAACGGATTGATAAACTGTGACCCGACAAGGCGTTTTTTACTTAGCACCGCGAAATCAGTGGCTTATAAGAATCTACGCAAAGCCTCTGACCGTGGTTATGCATAATCGGTGCATAGTTGCCTGGCAGGGTTTAACAGGCGGATAACACATTTCCCGATAAACATGCGCTGGCGCAAAGAGGGCGTAAAAAGGGGTGGTATGGCAGAGAGAATTCTCGTATAAAAGTTGAAAATGAAACATTGTTTTATATTGAGGGTTTACTCATGATCGTTGGCAACATTCATCACCTCCAGTCCTGGCTGCCGGAAGAACTGCGCCAGGCTATCGAACACGTCAAAGCGCACGTCACCGACGACACCTCGCTTGGTAAGCACGATATCGACGGTAACAACCTGTTTTATCTGGTTTCAGAAGACATGACACAGCCGTTCGCCGAGCGCCGCGCGGAGTATCATGCCCGCTATCTGGACATTCAAATCATCATGAAAGGCCAGGAAGGGATGACGTTCAGCACGCTGCCCCACGGCACGCCGGACACCGACTGGCTGGCGGATAAAGACATCGCGTTCCTGCCGGAAGGCGATCAGGAAAAAACCGTGGTGTTAAGCGAAGGGGATTTTGTGGTGTTTTACCCGGGCGAAGTGCATAAACCGCTGTGTGCGGTGGGCAGCCCGGCGGCGGTGCGTAAGGTCGTCGTGAAGATGCTGGTGGCTTAATTTCCCTCGCCCGGTGGCGCCTCGCTCACCGGGCTACAACTTTTATCCCTCGTTTCATCATTTCGTGATCCAGTCTAAAAAATCGCCCCTTACTGATTTTTCCCGGTTTACCTCTTTGCGCGTCGCGGCTTAGTATGAGAGTTAAATAAATGAACGCTGTCCTATAATGTAGAACAAACTGTATCAACAGGGAGATCACATGCAGCAGACCGTGCAGTTCTCGGGGATTATTCCTCCTGTCTCCACCCTTTTCACCGCCGAAGGCCAGCTCGATAAATCCGGCACCGCCGCGCTCATCGACGACATGATTCATGCAGGCGTCGACGGACTGTTCTTTTTAGGCAGCGGGGGCGAGTTTTCTCAGCTCAACGCCGACGAGCGTAAAGCGATTACCGAATTTGCGATTGAGCATGTTAATCGCCGGGTGCCAGTGCTGATTGGCACCGGTGGAACCAATGCCCGGGAAACCATTGAACTCAGCCAGCATGCCCAGCGTGCGGGTGCCGATGGCATTGTGGTGATTAACCCTTATTACTGGAAAGTGTCCGAGCAGAATCTGATCCGCTATTACCAGCAGGTGGCAGAAAGCGTGACGCTCCCGGTGATCCTCTATAACTTCCCGGCGCTGACCGGCCAGGACTTAACGCCCGCGCTGGTGAAAACGCTGGCCGATACGTGCGCCAATATTGTCGGCATCAAAGACACCATCGACTCTGTGGCCCATTTGCGCAGCATGATCCAGACCGTGAAAGGGGCGCATCCGCACTTCACTGTGCTCTGCGGGTATGACGATCACCTGTTCAATACGCTGCTGCTGGGCGGCGACGGGGCCATCTCGGCCAGCGGCAACTTTGCGCCGCAGGTCTCAGTCAAACTGCTGCAGGCGTTCCGCGACGGCGATCTGGCCCAGGCCGCGCAGTATCACCAAACGATGCTGCAAATCCCGCAGATGTATCAGCTCGATACGCCGTTTGTGAATGTGATCAAAGAGGCGATCTCTCTGTGCGGGCGGCCGGTTTCGACCTATGTGCTGCCGCCAGCCAGCCCGCTGGATGAGTCACGCAAGGCGCAGCTGAAATCGCTGTTGCAACAGCTGAAACTCTGCTGAACCGGAAGGATAAGATGGCGATAGAGACGATATTTACTCCGCAGGATGATGCATTTTATTCCGTTATCACCCATGCGGCCGGGCCGCAGGGCGCGCTGCCGCTGACGCCGCAAATGCTGATGGAGTCGCCGAGTGGCAACCTGTTTGGTATGACGCAGAACGCGGGCATGGGCTGGGACGCCAATAAACTCACGGGTAAAGAGGTGCTGATTATTGGCACTCAGGGCGGGATTCGCGCGGGAGATGGCCGCCCGGTGGCGCTGGGGTATCACACCGGCCACTGGGAAATCGGCCTGCAAATGCAGGCGGCGGCAAAAGAGATCACCCGCAACGGGGGAATCCCGTTCGCGGCCTTTGTCAGCGATCCCTGCGACGGGCGCTCGCAAGGGACGCACGGGATGTTCGATTCTCTGCCGTACCGCAACGACGCCGCCATTGTTTTCCGTCGTCTTATTCGTTCGCTCCCCACGCGCAGGGCGGTGATTGGCGTCGCCACCTGTGACAAAGGCCTGCCCGCGACCATGATTGCACTCGCCTCCATGCACCATCTGCCGACCATTCTGGTGCCGGGTGGCGCGACGTTGCCGCCAACGTTCGGCGAAGATGCCGGAAAGGTGCAGACCATCGGCGCGCGCTACGCTAACCATGAACTCTCGTTACAGGAAGCCGCTGAACTGGGCTGCCGCGCCTGTGCTTCACCGGGCGGTGGCTGCCAGTTTTTGGGCACCGCCGGAACATCACAGGTGGTGGCCGAAGCGCTCGGGCTGGCGCTACCCCATTCAGCGTTGGCTCCATCCGGGCAGGATGTGTGGCTGGAAATTTCGCGCCAGTCGGCCCGCGCTGTGGCGCAGCTCGACGATCGCGGGATCACCACGCGCGATATCCTGACGGACAAAGCCATTGAAAACGCGATGGTGATCCACGCCGCGTTTGGGGGATCGACCAATCTGCTGCTGCATATTCCTGCGATCGCCCATGCCGCGGGTTGCACGATCCCGGATGTCGATCATTGGACGCGGATCAACCGCAGCGTGCCGCGCCTGGTGAGCGTGCTGCCGAACGGGCCGGATTATCATCCGACCGTGCGCGCGTTCCTCGCGGGCGGCGTGCCGGAAGTGATGCTCCATCTGCGCGATCTTGGCCTGCTGCATCTGGACGCCATGACGGTGACGGGCCAGACGGTCGGGGAAAATCTTGACTGGTGGCAAGCCTCCGAGCGTCGCGAACGTTTCCGTCAGTGTTTGCGTGAGCAGGACGGTGTTGATCCTGATGATGTGATCCTGCCGCCGGAACGGGCTAAAGCCCGCGGACTGACCTCCACCGTGGCCTTTCCGGTGGGGAATATCGCGCCGGAAGGATCGGTGATAAAAGCCACGGCGATCGATCCGTCGGTGGTGGGTGAGGACGGTGTGTATCGTCATACTGGCCGGGCGCGGGTATTTGTCTCCGAAGCGAGGGCAATCAAAGCCATCAAAAGCGGGGAGATCGTGCGCGGCGATATCATGGTCGTTATCGGCGGAGGCCCGTCCGGTACCGGAATGGAAGAGACTTACCAGCTGACCTCGGCGCTAAAACACGTCTCCTGGGGCAAGAGCGTTTCCCTGATCACCGACGCCCGTTTCTCCGGCGTATCGACCGGCGCCTGTTTTGGCCACGTAGCACCCGAAGCACTGGCCGGTGGGCCGATTGGCAAGCTGCGCGATAACGACATCATCGAGATCGAGGTGGACAGGCTTTCATTAACTGGCCGGGTGAATTTTATCGGCACGGCGCAACATCCGCTCACGCCGGAAGAGGGCGCTGCGGAGCTGGCGCGTCGGGCGCCGCACCCGGAGTTGCATGCCCACGATTTCTTGCCGGACGATACGCGACTTTGGGCGGCGTTGCAGTCGGTGAGCGGCGGAACCTGGAAAGGCTGTATTTATGATACCGATAAAATTATCGAGGTGATTAACGCCGGTAAAAAAGCACTCGGAATATAAAGCATAAAATAAATTTAACTGCCTGTGATGATAATTTGCGGGCGGTTTTATTGCGCCTGTAATATAGCGACATTTAATAAATAAATGTTTTCGTAACGTATTAAAAATAAAAGCTAAAACTATTTTTTAATTTGTAGGTATATAACGACGATTATCACAAAAGCAAAATATCATAATTCATAAATAAGATATGACCATTGCTGGTTAATCGATCATTTACTTACACTCAATTAACACGAAATAGTCCGATCAGCACACGAAAAAAGGGTGTATTCCTGACGATGCACCAGGTATTGCTTTTGCCTGGAACAGGTCCCTGACGTTTGCACTTTTTCACTTTCTGCGTTGGGGGTCATAATGCAATTAACCATGAAAGATAAAATTGGCTACGGGCTGGGTGATACCGCCTGTGGCTTTGTCTGGCAGGCCACCATGTTTTTGCTGGCCTATTTTTATACGGATGTGTTTGGTTTATCGGCGGGAATTATGGGGACGCTGTTTTTAGTGTCGCGCATACTCGACGCCGTAACCGATCCGCTGATGGGGCTGCTGGTGGATCGCACCCGCACGCGCCACGGCCAGTTCCGCCCGTTCCTGCTCTGGGGTGCAATCCCGTTTGGCGTCGTCTGCATGCTGACCTTCTACACGCCGGACTTTTCCGCCAACGGCAAAATCATCTACGCCTGCGTGACCTACATTCTGCTGACGCTTGTCTACACCTTCGTGAACGTCCCTTACTGCGCCATGCCCGGAGTGATTACCGCCGATCCGAAAGAGCGTCATGCGCTCCAGTCGTGGCGTTTTTTCCTCGCCGCCGCGGGATCGCTGGCGATCAGTGGGATTGCGCTGCCGCTGGTGGGGATCATCGGTAAAGGCAACGAACAGTTGGGCTACTTTGGCGCGATGTGCGTGCTCGGCCTGAGCGGTGTGGTGCTGCTGTATGTCTGCTTCTTTACCACCAAAGAGCGCTATACCTTTGAGGTGCAGCCGGGTTCGTCGGTATCAAAAGATTTGAAGCTGCTGTGGGGCAACAGCCAGTGGCGGATTATGTGTGCGTTCAAAATGATGGCGACCTGCTCAAACGTGGTGCGCGGTGGGGCCACGCTCTATTTCGTGAAATACGTGATGGACCATCCGGAGATGGCCACGCAGTTCTTACTCTACGGCAGCATCGCCACCATGTTTGGCTCGCTCTGTTCATCCCGGCTGTTAGGCCGCTTCGACCGCGTGAAATCGTTCAAGTGGATTATCGTGGCGTACTCCCTGATCAGCCTGCTGATTTTCATCACGCCGGTGGCGTATATCGGCCTGATTTTCGCCCTCAATATCCTGTTCCTCTTTGTCTTTAACACCACCACGCCGCTGCAATGGCTGATGGCCTCCGACGTTGTCGATTATGAAGAGAGTCGCAGCGGCCGCCGTCTGGACGGGCTGGTGTTCTCTACCTATCTGTTCAGCCTGAAAATTGGCCTGGCGATTGGCGGCGCGGTGGTCGGCTGGATCCTCGCCTATGTCAATTACTCCGCCAGCAGCAGCGTGCAGCCCATCGAAGTGCTGACCACCATCAAAATCCTGTTCTGCGTGGTTCCGGTGGTGCTCTACGTCGGCATGTTCATCATGCTCTCGCTCTACAAACTCAGCGATGACCGCGTCGAGGCCATCAGCCAGCAACTGCTTAAACACCGTGCGGCGCAGGGCGAGGATCTTCCCGCTGCGGCGACGGCGGCATCCCATTAAGAAGGAGACGCTATGTACACTATCACTAACCCGATTCTGAGCGGATTCAACCCGGACCCGTCCCTGTGCCGGCAGGGTGAGGATTATTACATTGCCACCTCGACCTTTGAGTGGTTCCCCGGCGTGCGGATTTATCACTCGCGCGATTTGAAAAACTGGTCGCTGGTGAGCACGCCGCTGGATCGTGTGTCGATGCTGGATATGAAAGGCAATCCTGATTCTGGCGGCATCTGGGCGCCGTGTCTGAGCTACGCCGACGGGCAGTTCTGGCTGCTGTACACGGACGTGAAAATCGTCGATTCACCGTGGAAGAATGGCAAAAATTTCCTCGTCACCGCGCCGTCCATCGAAGGGCCGTGGAGCGAGCCGATTCCGATGGGCAACGGTGGCTTTGATCCGTCGCTGTTCCACGATGACGATGGCCGCAAATATTACATTTACCGACCCTGGGGGCCTCGTCATCACAGCAATCCGCATAACACTATCGTGATGCAGGAGTATTTCCTGCAGACGCAGCGGCTTTCGCCGGAGCGCAAAAGGCTGTTTACCGGCACACCGCTGTGCTACACGGAAGGGGCGCATCTCTATCGCAAGGAGGGCTGGTACTATCTGATGGTTGCGGAGGGGGGCACCAGCTACGAACATGCCGTGGTCGTGCTGCGATCCAAAAACATCGATGGCCCTTACGAGCTGCACCCCGAGGTGACGATGATGACCAGCTGGCATCTGCCGGAAAATCCGCTGCAAAAGAGCGGGCACGGATCGCTGCTGGAGACGCACACCGGCGAGTGGTATATGGCGTATCTGACCAGCCGACCGCAGCGTTTACCGGGCGTGCCGCTGCTGGCCACTGGCGGACGCGGGTACTGTTCGTTAGGGCGTGAAACCGGGATCGCACGCATCACCTGGCGTGACGGCTGGCCCTATGTCGAGGGCGGGAAACACGCGCAGGTCCACGTACCGGGGCCGCAGATGGCGGAGAGTCAAAGCGTGTTGACGGCGAACTGGCGCGATGATTTTGAGACATCAACGCTTAACCCGGAACTGCAAACCCTGCGCATTCCGTTCGACGATTCTCTCGGATCGCTGACGGCACGCCGGGGATTCCTGCGGCTGTATGGCAACGACTCCCTCAACTCGACCTTTACCCAGTCCACCGTGGCGCGGCGCTGGCAGCATTTCGCGTTTCGCGCCGAGACGCGCATGGAGTTTGCCCCACGCCATTTCCAGCAAAGTGCCGGGTTAACCTGCTACTACAACAGCAAAAACTGGAGCTACTGCTTTGTCGACTACGAGGAAGGGAAGGGCAGGACGCTCAAGGTGATTCAGCTCGATCAGAACGTGCCGTCGTGGCCGCTGCACGAGCAGCCGATCCCCGTGCCGGACGACGCGCTGGGCGTGTGGCTGCGTGTTGACGTCGAGCATTTAGTCTATCGCTACAGCTATTCGTTTGACGGCGAGCAGTGGCAGACCGTGCCTGTCACCTATGACGCGTGGAAACTGTCGGATGATTACATCGGCGGCCGTGGGTTCTTTACGGGGGCGTTTGTCGGACTGCACTGTGAAGACATCAGCGGCGATGGCTGTTTTGCAGATTTTGATTACTTCAGCTATACGCCTGCCACCGCATGACGCTTCAGGCCGGGTAGCCCAGCGCTTTTGAGAGCTGCAACCCGGCCTCTTCCAGCATTCCCCGGAAGCGGGCGAACGCGTCATCATCGACCCGCGAGGTTAAGGTCGAAAGACTCAGTGCCGCAATCACGCGGGATTCATGATTCCACACCGGCACCGAAACGCAGCGCACACCCTGTTCGTTCTCTTCGCTATCAAGGGCGTAACCCTGGGCGCGGGTTTGCGCCAGCGCTGCCAGCAGCGCCTCGCGCGAGGTTATCGTCGCCGGGGTGAAAGAGGTGTACTGATAGCCGTCGAGCAGGGCGTTGAGGTCGGTATCGTTGAGCCAGGCGATCAACACTTTCCCGATGGCAGTCGCATGGACGGGAAGACGACGACCAATGCGTGAATAGGCAATGGCTGCCAGCTTGCCTTCGATCTTCTCGATATAGACGCCTTCGCGCCCGTCGAGAATGCCCAGATGGGTGGTCTGCCCGGTGCGCTGCGACAGATCCGTCAGCCAGCCTTTCGCCTTCTGGCGAATATCCATCGAGCTCACCACAAAATGGCCGCGCTCCACCAGTTTCATGCCGAGGCGATATTTACCATTTTCCGGATTCTGATCGATATAGCCGTGCAGCTGGAGCGTTTTGAGCAGCGAGTGAAGCGTGCTTTTGCTCAAACCCATCTGTTTACTGATGTCAGTGATCTTCAGCTCCGTCGCCTGTTCATTAAACAGGTCGAGGATCTGCAAGGCACGTTCAACAGACTGAATAATAGGCATAATTAAGGACCGTCCACGCTGGAGTTCAGGTGAAAAAGTACCTTTTTTTCGCTGAAAAATCAATCGAATGGCGGTAAAAGCAAAACGGCAACCCCAGGTCGCCGTTTTTACTGTTGATTCTTTATGCCTTGTGGAGAAAGCGAGAGTGAAGGCTTACTCCGCAAGTGTCGCCACCATGACAGCTTTAATGGTATGCATCCGGTTTTCCGCCTGGTCAAAGACGATGCTCGCCGCCGACTCAAACACTTTATCGGTCACTTCCATTCCGCCGTGCAGATCGAACTCTTTCGCCATCTGCTTGCCGAGGGTCGTTTGATCGTCATGGAACGCCGGCAGACAGTGCAGGAACTTGACGTTCGGATTGCCCGTCAGGGCCATCATTTCGCAATTCACCTGATAGTTGCGCAGCAGCGCGATACGCTCCGCCCACTTCTCTTTTGGCTCGCCCATCGACACCCAGACGTCGGTATAGATGAAGTCCGCACCTTTCACTCCGGCGATCACATCTTCCGTCAGGGTGATTTTTCCGCCATTCTGCACCGCCAGCGCGCTGCACTCCGCCACCAGGCTCTCCTCCGGCCAGCAGGCTTTAGGTGCGACCAGACGCAGATCCAGCCCGACCAGCGCCGCCGCTTCCAGCATTGAGTTGCCCATGTTATTGCGCGCATCGCCCGCATACACCAGCGTCATCTGGTTAAACGCTTTGCCCGGCAGGTGCTCCTGCATGGTAAGCAAATCCGCCAGCAGCTGGGTAGGATGGAACTCGTTGGTCAGCCCGTTCCATACCGGCACACCGGCATATTCCGCCAGGGTTTCGACCACCTCCTGGCCGTGGCCGCGATACTGAATTCCGTCGTACATCCGCCCGAGTACGCGGGCCGTATCCTTAATTGACTCTTTATGCCCAATCTGGCTGCCGCTCGGGCCGAGATAAGTGACGCGCGCGCCCTGGTCAAATGCGGCAACTTCGAAAGAGCATCGTGTACGGGTTGAGTCTTTTTCGAAGATGAGCGCGATGTTTTTTCCAGTAAGTGACTGAACTTCAGTGTTATTTTTTTTATCCGCTTTAAGCTTTGCCGCGAGCGTCAGCAAAGAGTTGAGCTGTGCAGGCGTAAAATCGAGCAATTTCAGGAAGTGCTTTTTATACAGTTCAGACATGTTATCCTCACATGGCAAAGGCCACTTATTGAATTAAAATTCACTTTATATGTATGAATATTCATTTGCAACCCTGTTTAACAATTCTTTCTTACATTAGGTGGAGGCAAACACGTCCGTGTGTGAAAATAGAAGTATCTGCCGAACTTAAAGAGGAACGAGCCATGGCAAACCCAGAACTGCTGGAAGAGCAACGCGAAGAGACGCGCCTGATCATTGAAGAGCTGCTGGAAGACGGCAGCGATCCGGACGCGCTGTACACCATCGAGCACCATTTCTCTGCAGATGACTTTGAATCGCTGGAGAAACTGGCGGTAGAAGCGTTCAAAATGGGTTACGAAGTGACCGAGCCGGAAGAGCTGGAAGTGGAAGAGGGCGAAACCGTCATCTGCTGCGACATCCTGAGCGAAGGGGCGCTGAAAGCAGAGCTGATCGATGCGCAGGTTGAGCAGTTGATGGATCTGGCCGAGAAGTTTGAAGTGGAATACGACGGCTGGGGAACCTACTACGAAGATCCAAACGGCGAAGACGGCGATGACGAAGACGATGAAGATTTCGTCGACGAAGATGACGACGGCGTGCGTCACTAATTAATAAAATACACAACATCATTCACGCTGCGTCGAGGCGGCAACCGAGTGAGTCCCAGCGAGCTTACACAGGTAAGTGACCTGGGGGAACGAGGGCAGCCAACGAAGAGGCAGCGTGAAGGATAAAGTGTATTGCGGCAGCTTCGGCTGCCGCAGCTGTTGCCGCTTTGTAAGGTTTCATCATGGACTACCCGCAGATACTCACCCCCGTTCTTAATTTCCTCCACTGCCCAACCCCGCAAGCATGGATTGATAAAGCCCGCGATCCGGCAAACCTGCCGCTCCTGCTCACCGATCACATGGTGTGCGAACTCAAAGCCGCACAGACGGCGCTCCTGCTGGTGCGTAAATATGTCGCCGACAAAAGTGGGGCCGACGCGCTGCTTGACTGGCTCAAACCCTACGAAGCCTTTACCTTCCGCGAAGGGCCGGAACCGGATTTTATCGCCCTGCACAAGCAGATTAGTAAAAGCGTGATGCCCAAAACCGACGACCCGTGGGGTCAGGCGCTGATCGACAGTATGGTGCTGCTGATTAAAGAGGAGCTGCACCACTTCTGGCAGGTGCGTGAGGCGATGCTGGCGCGCAATATTCCGTACGTCAAAATCACCGCCAGCCGCTACGCCAAAGGGATGCTGAAGGAAGTGCGCACTCACGAACCGCTGACGCTTATCGACAAGCTGATTTGCGGTGCGTACATCGAAGCGCGCTCCTGCGAGCGTTTCGCCGCGCTGGCGTCGTTCCTCGACGACGACCTGCAGAAGTTCTATCTGTCGCTGCTGCGCTCGGAAGCACGCCATTACCAGGACTATCTGACACTTGCTCAACAGGTAAGCGACAACGATATCTCTTCACGCGTACAGCTTTTTGGTGAAATTGAAGCCACACTTATCTCGACACCGGACAGTGAGTTTCGTTTTCATAGCGGCGTGCCGGTGTAATCCGACAGATCAAAAGGATGCGAGACGATGAAGAGAGCCTGGAAACCGATTGTGATTGTTGCCGTACTGGCCGGTGCCGTGGCGTGCTGGGTCTATTACGATAAACAACGCCTGCAACAAAACCCCGAACAGCAACTCGACACCACGCTCAACAGTATGCCTGCCTGGCAGGTGCTGAAGGAGCAAGAACCCGCATTCCAGCAGCGCATCCGTGAACAGATCCTCGCGATGCAAAAAGAGGGGGATTCCGAGCAACAGATCATCGACGTGATTCAACCGCAGATCCTGCACCTGCAGATGTCGCGCCTGCAGACCGCGCCGGACGCGAACGTGGTGGATTATATGAAGGCGAATATGGAACAGACCGCCGCCATTCAGAAGGTGAGCGACGACGCCTGTTTCCGCTTTCTCTACCCGGACGTAAAGGGCGGCATTAACCCGATGCGAGTGCTGGATAAGCCGATGATGCAGCGCCGCATGCAGGCCGACGCCGACATGATGCGCGCCGCCTACGGCAAAAACCGCCACACCGTGACGGCGCAGGAGCGCGACACCGCCGTCGCCGACGTGCGCCCGATCATGAAAGAGCTGGCCGCGAAGTACGGCGAGGATATTCAGCTACTGCAGATGCCGGACAAGGCGACGGGCAAAGAGAAGTTGTCGTGCGATATGGTGCAGGAGATGTGGGCCAAAGTGCTGCAACTGCCTGAAAGCCATGCCGCCGGCGTGATTCGGCTGGCGGTTTCGGAGCTGGAGTGACGATGGGCGCTGGTTTTTTGGGCACTTAGCGCGGGTTTAGCGCGTCGTCGCTTGCATGGCGGCGCGCGACAGGTATAATCCACAACGTTTCCGCATCCCCTTCAGTGCCGAAGTGGCGAAATCGGTAGACGCAGTTGATTCAAAATCAACCGTAGAGATACGTGCCGGTTCGAGTCCGGCCTTCGGCACCATAAAAAGCTTTTTTCAAGTCTACTAACGTCTACTTTAGTCCACAAAAACAGTATGTTAAGCGAGTTTCTGACTTGGCTTAGTCTGTTCACGTCTACTCAATTCCTTGAACATATACCAACCGATGATGGTATAACTGGTGGTATCTTCGGTTCGATTGATTTTGATACCAACAGCGGAGGTATCAACTGATGGCACTCACTGATATCAAAGTTAGGACTACCAAGCCCTCCGACAAACCTTTCAAACTCACAGATGGGCAGGGTATGCACCTGCTGATCAACCCCAATGGTTCAAAATACTGGCGACTCCAATACCGTTTCGATGGCAAACAGAAAGTTTTAGCATTGGGTGTTTATCCAATGGTCTCTCTTGGTGAAGCTCGCAGGAAACGAGATGAGGCCAAAAAGTTGGTATCTGTTGGTATTGATCCTTCTGAGAAGAAAAAAGCCGACAAGATCGAGCAAAGTGAAGCCCTGACATTCGAGGCTGTCGCAAGGGACTGGCATACTGCCTGTAAAAGGAAATGGTCTGATTCCCACAGCGAGAGAGTTCTAAAAAGCATGGAAGATGGTCTCTTTACTACTATTGGTAAAAGAAAAATATCCGAGCTTAATACCAGAGATCTTCTTGCCCCTATCAAGGCTGTTGAAGCTTCCGGGCGACTGGAAGTTGCTTCCCGACTACAGCAAAGGACAACGGCAGTAATGCGATATGCTGTCCAGAACGGGCTGATAGATTACAACCCTGCTCAGGAGATGGCAGGAGCTATTGCTGTAGCCAAAAGAATCCACAGGCCAGCTTTGCCATTCGAACGATTTTCAGAACTCTTAGAACGAATTGATAACTTCAAAGGTAGGAAACTCACGAAGTTAGCCGTAAAGCTGACATTGCTCATTTTTATCCGTTCCAGTGAACTCCGATTCGCAAGATGGTCGGAGATCGACTTTGAAAATGCGATGTGGACTATCCCTGGAGAACGCGAGCCATTGCCAGGAGTCAAACATTCCCATCGAGGTTCAAAAATGAAGACCCCACACCTCGTGCCGTTAAGTCGTCAGGCTTTAGAACTTCTAAAAGCCATCAGAGAAATCAGCTGCGAATGCGACCTTGTATTCATTGGCGATCATGATTTCAGAAAACCTATGAGCGAAAACACAGTGAACAAGGCGCTCAGGTCGATGGGTTATGACACAACCGTTGAGGTATGTGGGCATGGATTCAGGGCGATGGCTTGTAGTGCCTTAATCGAATCGGGAAAATGGTCAAGGGATGCTGTTGAACGGCAGATGAGCCACCAAGAGCGAAACTCCGTTCGTGCGGCCTACATTCATAAAGCAGAACACCTCGATGAGAGAAGGCTTATGTTGCAGTGGTGGGCTGATTATCTTGATGAAACAACTAAGAAAAGAATTGCACCTTTTGACTTTGATAACTAACTGATTATTATAAATAAAATGGCGTATTCAATAACCAATTGAGACGCCATTTTTTTTTTGCGATTTATGTGCTATTACGAAGTAATACTTTTTACAACGGAGTGGCATTAATGAAATCTTGGGTAAAAATGAATAGTTGGACATCAGAAGACACCAAAGCAGTGAAAACGTGGTTTGATTTGGACAAATATCGAGAGTTTGAAAACATTTCTATTAATATGCTTTACCATGAAATATGGGCGAGAACGTATTTCTTCAAACCAGTAATAGAAGAAGGAATGCAGAAAACGGTAATGAAAAATTATATGCAGATATTGGATGGTGATCCTTTTCTTATCAAAGAGAAGCACTTAAATTATATGGATGCCGAAAATAAATTATATCAACCCCCATACTTTTTTATTACTACAGTTGATCGAATAGCAAATATCAGTTTTGCTTGTATGAGAAAGGCTTTATTCATAAGAGCAAATACAGAGCAATATAAAATAGATTCCACTATTGAAAATGAATATATTTCCGAAAAAATCCCTGAACAGTTTCCTACTACGATTATGTTAGAAATCGATCTTGCGGGTGGAAGCGATGATGAGATAGCTGAGGCCCTGCGAGTATCATTACCACAATGGCGAAAAGTAAAAGGCGTTAAACCGGCACCACTTGATGCAGTCAGATTTGGTTATGGAGCAATAAAAAAATTAATTAGCTATCGAATAATCCCTATGCTTGATTTGCTCGCATGGTCAGAACGAAAAAAAGTACTTCTGTCTGATGACAGACTATCTCGATTACTATACACGGATGAAGATGTTGATAAGGCGATTCGCCAAGGATATCATATAAGAGATGCTGATCGGCCTTTCGCAATGAAAACTGTAGAAATTGATTTTTTAAGACAATTTAACTTTTTTATTAATAAAAATCAGCATGTTAAAGAAATGAGGGTTTCGGATGTTATGAAACTGTCAGATACTGATTGATTATATTGCAATGGTTGATGAATATATTTTAAGAAAGAGTTTACTGAAAATAGAGGTTTATTATTATTTAAAATGCGGTAACGATTATGCGAAATATGACAATTTTCCCAAAATATGATTGTGCTATAATATAAAAGCACAACGTTTCCCATTTTGGGAAGAAATGAAGAATGCCAGATTAGACAATATATACAGCACATAATTGATATAATGTCAGGAAAAATCTGACAGTAAAGAGGCTAATCTATAGCCTCTTTTTAATTTTGTTTAGAACTTTTCTGTTATGAATTTTGGATTCGATTATATTTTTTTCTCTTTTAGCAGTGTGTAAGTTATTTAATGTAATGAATTTTTTTTTCAGATCTTGATAGTTTTCTGTGAATATATTTTCAGATATAGCAAATGAATTATCTTCCTGTTTTGTTAAAATTTCTTTGCCGAGCATATAACTAATTAAAGAGGTTGTTTCATCTGGTATTATCGTTTTTCGCTCACTTATATCATCAATTAGAAATTGTAAGAAATCAAGATATTCTCTTGGTGTTAGATTATATAGATATTTATCATAGAATTCATAACTACCAAGTTTGATTAATTCACTTTTGAAAAGATGCTCATTACTATAATAATACACTCTAATGTGGTCGATGTTCTCTTTAATATTAATCATTTTGGGGCCCTTAAGAATTATTGTTATAATAAAATAACATGTAAAAACTATTATGCAATAGAATTTAGAAGGTTTTTATTATAAAAATAAATTTTTCAAGTTAACTGCTTATTGATGAAAAATACATAATTAGATGCTACCTTAATACGCAATTGAACAGATAGTTATCTTCTCTAAGCTCAAATCTAGTGAGTAAAGGCTTTCGATCTTGTGAAAATTTAGGTGCATGAAAGAACCGTTTTCTACCTGTAGCCTATTGATGTGAGGGTTTCGGATGTTATGAAACTCTCAGATTCTGAGTGATATGAATCTCCAGAGACTCATAGTTTCGAACCAGGGATGGCTCTGGTGTTCGCAATCTCGCTTCATCCATTCGAAATTCATTTGTACTGTATCCCTGTAGAAACAACAGAGGACATACATATGGAAAATCAAGCTCGTCTCATCCGTTTACCAGAAGTCATGAAGAAAACTGGATTTGGTAAAGCGTGGATCTATCGTCTTATCAGCCAAAATCGGTTCCCACAGCCAGTAAAGATCGGTGTTCGCGCTACCGCTTTTGTCGAAAGCGAAATCGATGAATGGATTCAATTAATTATCGAAAATTCAAGAAAGCATGTCGCTTAACAGAAATGCTGCTTCATCGCTTTTTAACTATTGATAATGTATTAAAAAAAGAAATTTACAGATCTTATGAGTTTACGTAGTGGGTAAAAAAAAGAGGCTTTGTAAAGTTTGCATCTGAAAAAATGAATATATTTGACGTAATTCTTTACCTTTTTTCTGGCAGAGCTTTTGCTATAAGACTTAGAGATAGTTTTCTTAATATCGGGTATGGATACATTTAACTAGCCGTACCTGTTTATTTGACGTCAAATAAAATTTTTCAAGCCATTAATATATATACCAAATAAACTAAAGTCATTGTAAAAAATTTGAATTATTTTGAATTGGAATATATTTAATAAGTGAGAGTGATATTAATTTGTAAAGAATGAGGTCAAAATGGGATATAAAGTAAAGAAATTCATCATGAGTAATGGCGAGCGAGGATGCCTGATCCTTGATAAAAATAGTAATCTACCAGCTTACTATCAAAATCTATTTCTTACTACAGACATAAGAAATAGAGGCGCAACCGCCTCAACTATGGAAATAGTTGCAACTAACTTACTAATTTTTAGTAATTTCTTAGATAGTAGGAAAATTAATATAGTTGAGAGAATTGAGCTTAAAAAGTATCTCAGCGTTGCAGAAATAGATGATCTGGTAAGATATGCGAAACAAAGATTCGATAGACAAAAAATTATAAATATAAAATCAGCAAGTAATAGGTTTATTGCGAAGAGAACCTTTAGTTATAGAATACACGTTTTTTCACGCTACCTTAAGTGGTTATGTGGATTAGTTCATTCGTCAAAGGGGATTCACGCAAGGTATGAAGTAGACGTATTTATTGAAAGTATCAGAGCACATATTCCAAGAAACAGTTCATTGAATATGAATGAAATATCTGAAAAATCGTTAAATGAAGAAGAGATCAAAGTGCTTTTCCGTCTATTAGAAATTGGCGGGATTGAAAACCCTTTCCATAAGGAAGTACAGGTCAGGAACAGACTAATATTTACCTTGCTCTTAAATTTAGGTTTAAGGGCTGGAGAGTTGCTCAATCTTAAAATAGATGATTTTGATCTCAGAGACAACACTTTAAGTGTAGTCAGAAGACATGATTCAAAAGAAGATGGAAGATCTTATCAACCATTAGTAAAGACTGGAGAAAGGGTTATTCCGTTATCTGATGAGTTAGCCTGTGAAATTTTTGATTACATAAGCAATAGCAGAGAAAAAATGACAAAAAGAAAAAAGCATAATTTCTTATTGGTGGCTCATTGCACCGGAAAAAACGCAGGGGAACCCTTAAGCATTTCAGCTTATGAGAAGGTGATATCAACACTGAAACGAGGATGTCCAGATCTATATAATCTTTCAGGTCATAAGCTAAGGCACACTTGGAATTATATGTATTCTAAAGGCATAGAAGGTGCTGAATTAGAATATAGTAGAAGGAAAGATTTAAGGAATTATCTGATGGGTTGGTCAAAGGAGTCAATCATGAGTGATAGATACAATTTTAAATATATATCTCAACAAGAGAAGAATGTCGTCTTAAAGGTCTATAAATCAGTAAGTAAAATAATTAGTGGGGTTTAGTGTGGAAATCAAATGTATTGAAAATGAGCAAATTTTTTTTGCTAAGATGAATAGATATAGTTTCAAACTGTCAGATAAGAAATGGCCACTTGATAAAGAAAACTGCGTATACCCTCACAAAGTTGTAGATAGAATGCCTACAAAAATGAAACTTAGCTACTTAAAAACATTAGCTTACTATGCGTCTGAATATAGTTCTTTTTATATACAAAATATTAACAATCTATTTTATAAGTGGTTTGGTGCAATGACCATCGATACTATTGATGACAAAGCAATATATCAATTGAATGTTTATTTAGGTTCAGAAAGAAACTACAAACTAAACATAATTAAAGCTTTCATCACTAAATGGAAAAATCTCAATTATCCTGGGGTAGAAGCGACTGCCATTAGAATGCTGGAGAAAATAAAAATCATTCCAAACCAAACAGGAGATGCAGTCAAAAGACGAGATCCAAATAAAGGACCTTTAACTGAAGCGGAATTCAATAATATTATTAACGCAGTTGGAAAACTTTATCATGAGAAGAAAATTCAATGCTTTTTGTATTGTTATATCCTTTTGTTGGCAATAACAGGAAGAAGGCCATTACAATTAATATCTTTAAAAGCTAAAGATCTCATTAAAAATGAGAAAGGGTGCTTTTTAAATGTACCAAAAGTAAAACAAAGAAAATGTTTCAGAAAAGAATTTAACATGGTAATGATAGAACCGTTCTTATATGACAGCTTATCAATGTTAATTAATCAAAATCAGGCGTTTGTTGAAGATAAATTCAGTGTTGGGATTAGTAACTATAGAGGCGAATTACCAATATTCATGAATTTAGATAAGATTACGGAAACAAAAATGATTGAGGTTTTTTTATGTGATTTAACAACAGATTTCTTCCATATGAAAATTTCAGTTATGTCAAAACTATTAAAACACTTTCCGTCAAAATTCGATGTTAGGTCAGAAAGGACTAACAGCTATATAGAGCTTAATGCCAGAAGATTCAGATATACATTAGGGAGTCGACTGGCTAATGAAGGAGCCTCAATTGAGGTGATTGCTAAAGCGTTAGATCATAAATCAGTAAACTCTTCTATGATATATATAAAAAATAATCCTGACAACGTTTATGACATCGATAAGAGACTAAGTGCGTTTTTTAACCCCTTATCTAATATACTTATGGGCATAGAGATTGAAGAAAACAAGAACTTTTTTATCAAGTATGTTTCAGATGCATTTTTCTTATTAGAAGATACGAAAGAGGATTTGAAATGTTTAACGTGTAAAAAATTCAATCCGTGGAGAGCATTATGAACAAAATATTTATTTTTGAACCAAGCAATAAAAACAACCCTCACGATAATGTTATTAAGTTCATCGAGTTTTGTAAGAGTACTATTTCTAATAATAATTTAACAACTTCTTGGGAAAGCAATAAATGGAAAGGTTTATATAGGTTTACTAAGTTTAACTCAAAAAACAATCTAAACAGCAAAGAATGCTTGGATGATAGCTTTATTAATTTTGCTAAAGCATATATGTTGCATGTGCATTCATTCAATAAATCTAAGACGAAACACTCAACATTATCAATGTTGAAGATTGTCGAATTCGTTTTACTTAAAACCAATATGGAAGCTAATGTAAACTATTGCAACAATTCAATCTTTGATGAATGCATAAGAATAGCCTCTGAAAAGTATTCTAAAGCACACGCATTTTCTATTGGGAAAGAACTTGAGAAATTGAGTTCATTTCTAAGTGATAATAAGATGACTAATTTATCTTATTTATTTTGGGTAAACCCTATTAGGTATAGGATTACTCAGTCTTGGACTGGTTATGATTCTACACTGGAAGGCCATTCTAGATTGCCTGATATCAAATCAGTTATTGCGATTGCTGAGATTTTTTCAAAGAGGAATGAACAATTATCTTCAAGAGATATATTTACTACATCTGTGCTAGCTTTACTTATGTGCGCACCTAGTAGGATATCAGAAATTTTAGCTTTGCCAGCAGATTGTGAAATTACAGAATGTGATGGAAAGGGAATTCAAAGATACGGTTTGAGATTTTTTTCAGCAAAAGGGTATGAAGGTAATATAAAATGGATTCCAACTTTAATGATACCTGTAGCTAAAAAGGCAATTAGCAGATTAAAGGAATTATCAAGTCAAGCGAGGTTATTGTCTGCTGAAATTCAAAATAATTACTCTAATTCAACGATGGGGACCCTTAAAGAAAATATACCTGAAGATTTCCCTTGGTATGATAGAGAGAAGAAAATCAAATATTCTAATGCGCTTTGCTTGTTAACTGAAGGACAGTTAAGTCAAAATAAAAAGAAAATGTCAGATAAGCTATTCAGACCTACAATGAATTTTTTTAAAACTGATGTCGTTGATTCGGTTTATATAAAAGGATATTTTAATGTGTTTAAAAGGCATGGTTATATAAATGAAGACGGTAGCCCATATTTGCTAAGAACACATCAATTGAGGCATCTTCTCAACACATTTGCTCAAATAAATGGTATGGATGAGTTTAGTATTGCTCGCTGGTCTGGACGTAAGCTTATTTATCAAAATGTTTCTTATGACCACAGATCGCATCTTCAAATGTCTAAAGCAATAAGAGAACAAAAGTTATCAGTGTGTGTTAACGAGCACAGAATAAAGGAGGCTCCAGTGGTTGATCCTAATGAGTTTGATTCACTTAGTAGTGGCGCAGTACTTGTATCAAAACATGGCTACTGCAAGCACTCATATGCGTTTAAGCCGTGTGATCATTATCCAATTAAGAACTCTGGTTTAGATAACGAAACGATTTCAAACATTCACGATAAAATTTTAAAAAGAACACTGTATGATAAAAATGATGGGAACATAAATGCTGATAGATGGTATGAATTCCATAAAAAAATAACAAAAGGAGAATAAATGGCTAAGCATATAAATGGTTATCATGAGAAGAAGATTGTAGATGTTATTAACACATGGTCTATAGATGAAAAACTAACCTGGGATACTTTGTGCGATAGGTTAGTCAGGGTTATTGGGAAAAGACCATCAAGACAATCCTTAAGTAGTCATGTAAGGATTGCGGAAAGCTTCAATGTGAAAAAAGCCACAATCAAATCTGGTGTAATACACACTGTAAAACCTGCTAATTTAAAAGTGGCTTCTCAACGAATTAAAAGACTTGAAGCAGAAAATGAAGCTTTGAAGGCATTAAATGAACGCTATTTAGAGCAGTTCAAAGTATGGCTTTATAATGCTCACCTTAAACAAATAACGATTGAAGAGCTTAATAATCCGTTACCTGCAAAATACCTTTAATAAAATTGATAGGTTTTAGCTATTGACATGGTGAAATATTATGTTATTCATTTTCTTGTCAGGACGACAAAATTTCACTATTGCAAGGATGCATATTATGGACAAAACAAATATCAACTTAATGGAAAGGTATCTTCTTCTGCTTGATCGATTCGTTGATAAACTCGCTGAATCAGGTTTCTCAGAGCAACGAATTATCGAACAATCATATCTTTTTTGTGCCGGGTTTTACATTAAATACCAGCCTGAAATAGAAAAGCTAACGTTTTCAAACAGAGAAGTTGTATTGAGTTTTTTGCTTCTTTCTTATTATTGCTATATCAATAAAATTGAGAATGACATGATCGATAAAAGACGAATGAGGGACGTATGTTCCTCACTGATTAATTTCATTATTAGTAATGGCAGCAGAACTGAAATAATCTATATGCATGAGAAAAAGAAATATAGTGATAATATTCTAAAAAAAGAGTTATCCATCAAAGAGAAGAAAAGAAAATATGGATTGTGATTATTTTAAAAGCCCGCAGTAGGAATCTACGGGCTAACTCTTTGTTGCTGATGATTTTATCTTTTTACTAAATCGATAATATTTCTGAGTTCATGATCAAATCTCTCGCTTCTTCTTTTAATCCATTTGATACAAACGAAGCTTCCAATCCTTGAGAAGAAATATGTGAGCCACATATACTTGTGCTCATCCCACACATATCCGTCTTTGAATCCAACAAGCAATGAGCAAAATGCAATGAAAGAAGCCAAGCAAAGCAATGTGAAGAGAAAATAAAACCATTTAGGAACCGGCATTGCTCTAAATAAAGATGCCGTCGAAGCATTATGAAATAGAATTGTCAGAAAGGCTGGAATAATGACGGTTTTCTTGTTTAAGTTTACTTTATATTCACCAGTGTTTAAATTAACAATGAGCGCATCGGCATATACGACACACAAGTTATCGTTACTATACTTTCGAAGCTCATATAGACGAATCCTATGTGAGTTCCTGAACGCGATTCCATAGGCTGAAATCTGCTTCTCATCCCCAGCGTCGGTTTTTACCCAGATCTGATTATTGCTTGGGTTGGAATTAATTACAGTGCCAGAGAAAGTCTTAACAAACGTGTAAGTTTCACCAAACAGATCAAACGTTGGGGCTGTAATCTCTGCTTTTCGACGATCAGAAAGACCAACGTTGACTTCTTCATTGCGGCGTTTCGTGGTGGAGATGCTCATACAAGTTCCTTTGTGTTAGATGTTAAATTCATATTCGATGTATGAAGAAATCAGGGACTACAGATGAGATGGTATCTGCCATTTCAAAACCTGCATGTTAGTTGAATACGTAAATAGGCTAGTTAAATCAGTCTGTTATATTCTTTGGTGTGAAATCACATTTTGACTGGGTTTACAGGAAAGGCAAATCACTTGTACCGATCGATTAAAGATTAATGATAGATACAGGCTATCATAATTGGAATATCGATCGGTATAAGCGATCAATTTATTGGCCTTTATCTATCAAAAAAGGCTTGCTAGCCCTACATTGAAAGCGAAGCTCTATGCGATTTATGTGGTGTTTCAATGGCAGTTTTGGGGGGTGATGATGTTATCTCTATCATTCTCACGCCAGTGATGGTTTTGTGTTTTCGAGGGCGTTTAAGGGGGGGGATTTTGAGGTTTTTCAACATACGATAAATTACATCGAGGTAGGGGATGTATTCCAACCACCTGAACGCTGACACTGCATAGCTTCGCTTGGGCGCTACTTTTAACGCTACGGTTGCTATCGCTTCTTTGTTAGTTGCAACAGCTTCTGGGAGAAGCGCTTCGACAGAAGCGATAGAGTATTCGTCCTGACCAGCAGCTCGTTTATCGAGGATAAGTGCTTCTATGGGGCGGTTAACGTATTCTTTCGTGGTTTCAGGAGCATCTGTAGTTATGGCCATATCATGAGTTGCACTAACAGATGTTTCTCTGACAGATGATTTCAGTTTAAACAGGAAAGCATTATCACGTTCCTGTTGGTAGTCGATTCTGTTTTGCAAGGCAGACCAGGAATACCCTTTTCCCAATTGAGATGCTTTGAAAGCAATCCCGTTGTATTCGAATGAGAAGCCGTTCATGCGTCCGGTAGAAGCGATGTTCGGGATTGCTCTGATGTTTTGTGCGGCAAGCTGATGCACAAACTCAGTGGTTGACGGTCTATCGGCAAGGAATACTTCCAGAGCGTTTTGGATGATGGTTTTCGGGCATAGCTCACCAGCCCTTTTCTCCATCATCGCTTCACTACGTGATTTTTTACGTTTGGCAGGTGAGGTTGAAGGTTTCAGGGCATCAGTTCCTTTGGTTCTTATTAACTGATAGTCTTTTTCAAGATCCTGGATGATACGGGTGCTGATAAGGTTCTCATTTTTACCAAGGTAGAGCTTCCCCGAAGTTGCATCTATGCGACTTGCAACTATATGGATATGTTGGCCATCTTTATCATCATGCAGGACATAAGCGCGTAGATGCGTCTCAGAGAAGCCCATACGCTTCATATAGTCATCGGCTAACAGCTTCCATTGTTCTGTGGTGATCTGTTCGCCAGCAGGCAGACGCAGAGAATTGTGCCAAACAGGTTTACTGACATCGGAGCGTAGGAGCTTCGTAGCGTTGAACTCTGCACTTAGCACTTCTGCGAAGCTTTCTATTACATTGCCACCGACTACATACGGATCTGACTTGTGGTGCGAAGCAGGTTTTAATAAATAAGAAATAAGCCCGTTAAAGGTTTTTCCTCTTTTGATTTTTTGCATTCCCTTCATGAAAACTATTTACCACTTGGCAAATCAGAAGCTGTGATGCATGAGCGAAGCTCTGATATCTGACGCTTTATAGCGAAGATTTCTGTTTTGGTAAGCTCACCTCCGCTGCTTTTAGTATTAAGATGGCATATTAGGTTATTCAGATTCTGAGATATTTCGGCTAATGATTTCCAGGCTTGTATGTTGATGGCAGGAACAGACAAAGGAAGCTTATCCAGGGAAGCTAAGCGAAGCCACTCTCCCTTGCTTTTACCACCACGTTTTTTGTTGAGAAGCTTTAGCTCATCTTGATTAAAACGAACACTGACACAATGGGTTCGCAATGATTTAGCTGGGACTTTGTTATTCTGCTTACAGAATTGTATTGCTATAGTTTCTTTCATAGAAGCTCCTTTTCGTATATTAGGGTTTGTGTTGGTTTTATTGTGAGCAATTCCTTTGCGGCACTTTGTACATTTATATTTCAAAAATGTGATATGTCAATATTTTGAATTTGACCTAGCTTTTATTTTTCAACCAAAGGGCGAAAAAGCAAGGTCAACTTGAGAAGCGTAGCTTCGATAAGTTAGCCCTTGCTTGTTAAATGCTATAAGTAGTGTATTGACTATTTATTTAATGATGATAAGTTATAAGTATTCAATAAAATAGGAGTGATTAAATGAAAAAAAGAATGTTATCCTGTAATGATATCGATAAAAATTCCAAGAGAAGAATGAAATTTAATTTTTATTTTTTAGTTTTTATTATACTCCTGTTATCAATGATATATTATTTTGTGAATCAAGATGAAGTGTTAAGCTATGTTTTAATAGTATCATTTATAAGCTTCCCTGCTTATGTAATCGGTGTATCCCCTTTAATGGCAAAAAAATAATTTTTGGGGGTCATCGCTTTTTTTTATAAAGTCTTCTGGTCTTGTACTTCCAAAGCAGAGTCAATTTTGGAGTTAAATTGTTTGAAACGGACTTTTCACACAGAATGAGATACTTACTAACGCTTTCTGAAAAAGCTATTGAACATTTTATTATAGTACTTCCTGCGATCACGCTTAACGTGACATAGACATACCAATGGTGAACAGCTTCGATCTTTAACTTTTCACTGATATTTGTCACAGAATTTAATATATAAAATACTGCTAAAATTGAGGCTGGTATGTAAATGATTGTATCGATTAACGGTTTTAAAAAATCAATCATTTTAGGAATACCAGAACAAGAAATTGCCAGTCCAACAATCATTGGTAAAATGAGAAACCAGAAAACTGCTTTGATTTCAATTTCGAATAGATACACATAGTGGAAAATTATCAAACATGATACAATAACTATCGTAATTGCCAGAGGTTTTTTTATATCAGTTACTGCTTTTATATTCCTTTTTCTTATCCTTTGCAGCCGATTTTCTTCAACATTCGTCTTTCCTGGTTGTATCGAATGGTTCATGTTTGACATTAAACTTTCCTTAAATTAATCTACGTTGTGCTTATAATCATATAAGCATAATAATCTTCTATATGCCGTGCTATTTTTATCTTGAAATGCCAATAAAAAATTCTTGACATCTTCAGTTGCTATTTTATTTTGATAATAACTATGGAATATACAATCATCTTTTTTTGAAAAAGATAATGTCCTGTCTTCAATTATTTCTGAAATGGTATTGTGAGTATTGCTGCAATTATTAGCGGAGGTTCTTTCAAAATGATCTGCAAGCTTTCTTCTTTGTTGATCTTTGTATAATTCAATATTGTCTAATTCAGGGCATATTTCACTGAATGCGAAAATAGGAAAGAATTGGGAACTTTGTATTTTCTGTTTATTTAACAATATAATTAATTGCTTATTTGCTTCATCTACGATCTTGAAATAATCTTGCATCATTTCAGGCTTGGTTTGAAACTCATACTTGACTCGTTTATGAGAACCTACGGCTAATACCATTTGTCCATTTTTTAACTGGTCTAAATCTTCTGTGATTTTTACTTCAATTTCACCACCGCTTTTTATTTCATTCCAGACTTTTTGAACTTTCCTAATATCCATTGCTGAAACTGGTAATATTAAGTCTGATAAACTTTTATATATAGAAGCGTAATCGTCGGTCTTGATTTTATTTATTCTTATAGTGGTAGCATTCCCTATATATATATCGTGTTCAGATATAGCAGTAGAACGTGAATCTTTTTCATATTCCACAAGTAAAAAATTACTTCTAATTTTATTGGCTATATCTGAGTTAGTAGGTACATAGGAAAAAATAGTCTTTAGAATTTGCTGTATGTTTCTGTCACTAATGCTGTATCCAATAAAGATAACAGGATTATGAATAAATAGTGAGAGTAATTGTGCTCTAATTAGTTCATATTTGTTATCGAAATAGTCATAATCTTGTTCTGTAATCGTTAGTTCGTAAGGGGCTGACACACAGCCATGTATCTTATAGACCGAACCATAAGGATTACTTAAAAGTATGCTATTGCCTATTAGTGGTTCAAATTCAAAGAGTTGCTCAATCAATAAATCATAGTTCGTCGTGATGATTGATCCGATATTTTTTCTCATCTTAATGAGTTCAGCTATCTCTTCGCTTTTTTCTTCTTTTAATTCTACAGTTGATAATAGCTGAGTAATATATATTTTAAATCTACTTAAATTAATTCCCTTATCCATCTCTTTATAGAAAATATCATTTATTTCTTTAAACTTTCCATTTCTATCGTTAGACAAAGTTTCATTGAATTTTCTTTCTATATCACTGGCAATTTTATCATATTTATATTCACCATTGATTTGACATTTTGATTTAATATCAAGATATGTTTCTTTATCACCAGTGAGTTCGAAACAAATATGTGAGAGTAAACCATTCCAATCATAGGAATTAGAGAGATATCGCAAGCTAAACCCAGTTCCGATGAAGAGCACTGGATGATTTCGATACTTTGCAATAAATTCTTGAATTTCCATCTTTCTCCTGCCTCATCACGTTGATTTTTCATAAGATTTTTGTAAGTGAGATTTTGTTAATTATTGCTCCAAAATATAGGGGTTGTCCAGTCTAGATGATTGGGAATTAGACGTAATCTTGCTAAAGGTTGGGGTAACTACTTTAACTAAACAAATAGTTAAATTTATCATTACCCACTATATATAAAAGTTATTGTGTTTTTTTTAGACATTTTACTGCGTGATGAAAGGAAATATCTTCAAGCCCATCATTTGTTTTAATATAGAAACATGTTGTACCGTGTATTGATTTACCGACTGTAATTCCCAGAAAACCATTTGAAGTTTTATGTTCCCATTCGTCATGGTTTTTTAGCAGGCCTAAGATGAAATCATAATTTTCACCATTAATTTCATCACCGGTATTAGTGACCGAAATTATATTTTGGGCTCTGCTTATGATATCAGACTTCTTTTTGTAGATTTCCTTGTTGATTAAATAAGACATAGATATTCATCTTCTCCATTCAAGTAACAAAGCTAAGTTCTCCATCATGTTTAGTACACCATGAAAACTGAATTTACAAATTAAAAATGACACAGAATTAATTTTTTTATTTCATTAAAGCTACCTCTAAGTTTTTCTCATTAAAATCATGTGGTTAAATTAATCATTAAGTTGATTATTAGTTTCGGAATGTATTGTTTGTTAATATTACCGTTTTAATGATAAATTCGTTTAAACCCCTGTAACTTCAATGGTTTGTGCTATATCTCACAAATTCAAAGTTTGTAGACACCTATAATGAACCTGAGTGCAGGACTACATTCCAATTGCTTAGAGATTTCTTTGCAGAGCACTGCTGGTTTGGTAACCTAAGGTGAAGATATTTTCATAGCTTTCCTACACGATGAACGACTCTTATGTGGGGTTGCTAAGGATTTTGACAGTAGCCAAACAAGATCCTGAACGATGGACTATGTGATTCACCATGATGAGAAGTAACGATCTTAACTCTTTTCAATTGACTGCTTTAAGTAGACTTTTTTCCGCTTCAGTCTTCAGCGAGATAGCGAAAAAAGGGCAGTCTCCTATGTTTGCTCGCTCTCTCCGAGAGACCGAGCTTTTTGACCATGCAGATACACATGGGATTACCGTTGGTGAAGCCTTCAATGAGGCATTTGCCTTACTCAGACAAACAGGCTTGCGGAATGAGTATGTTTATCGTTCTGCACTCACACACAATCTTTTACTTGGCAAGCATTCATTAAGAACTGCCTGTATGCTTAACGAATTCAGAATCGGCTCTTGCAAGGCTGATCTCATCATTCTGAACGGAACTGGAACGGTTTACGAAATAAAATCCGAAAGAGATTCCTTAAGCCGTCTACAAAACCAAATAACAAACTACCGTAAAGCATTTGGGAAAATCTATGTAATAGCAGGTTCAGAGCATATAGATGATGTGCTGAAAACAACTGAATCTACCATTGGGGTATTGAGTTTAACCCGATGGAATCGAATCTCCACTATAAGAGAAGCTGAAGAAGTTTTAGACTTTATATGCCCTGTAACAATCTTTGAATCATTAAGAATTAATGAGGCGAAAATTATTGCTTCCGAGTTAGGTATAAGAATTCCAAACTTACCGAATACTCAAATGCATGGTTTCTTAAAAGAAGAGTTTAGTGGCCTACCACCTGTTTCTGTATATAATTTAATGCTAAAAACTTTAAAGGAAAGCAGAAGTTTACTTTCTTTAAGAGAGTTGATTCTCAACTTACCAAAGTCTTTACAACCAGCAGCACTTTCTATTCAGCTTCGCTCTAAGGATCATGAGCGATTAATTAATACTATGCAGCTTCCTCTTAATGAGGCATTGTTATGGGAGTAACAAACTATGTATTATCCTTATTTTCGTGGGAAACAATTTGAACTGTTGGCTATTAGAGACACTGCTAATGTAATGGCTGAGGCAGGTTTTACTCCAATTATAGAGCCTGTGAGAGAGGCTCTCAATGGTCTTGAGCGAACACTGAAAACAATAAAAGAAAATGATGGTAGGGCTATTGTCATCATTAATCCGGCATGTGGTGATCACTCTACCGATGGACAAAGTATAGCTCAATTATTAAAAAATGAATTTAGTAAGTATGAAAAAATTTCTGTAGGAATACTTCTTGATAAGAGTATGACTATTGCTAAGGTTGATAACCTCCTTCATTCAGATCTCGTTCATGAAGTGACCTTTATTCATGCCGGGTTTGATGAGCCAAAAGCATTACATGAAAGATTTGGGGATGGATACAAACATGTATTTATCTCTAACTATTGTTCTAAAGCTTATCGAAAACATTTTTCGGGTTCAGAAAGAATTTTAATTAAAGATGGCTTTGAAAAAAGACGAAATGCTGACCATCCCGATTCTGAGTTCTTTTCAGATCTTCATCTTAATTATGAAGAAGAGGGTATGAATGGTTTTGGTGATTTCTTAATTGTTGGTGATGAATTTAGTGAGTCCGGTGGCCCTGCGTATGCGGTTGCTATTCATCTTACTTACATTAATACGAAGCATGAAGATGAAATGTACATCTATCATTTTGTTTCGACAACACGTGATACACCGACAGACCCAGCAGGTAAGTTCGCACAGTCCCTTGATAAATTAATGGCTGCTTTAAATTCAGGCAAATCCATGTTGCTTGAAACGTCGGCTATCAAAGAGTTTAGGCGATTACATAATCCGAGTCACTTCCCTGGTTTAGGGACAGTTAAAAAATTGTCTATGATTCACCATATAGAAACCCTAGCCGATTTCATGGATGGTAAATAATATGATCAAGTACTGCTGTGCGAGCTGTTTTGGGGATAATGGTTTAAAGAAAAATATCATACCTTCACTTTCCCCTGATTTTGGCGATTGTTCGTATTGTGGTACCAAAGGTATTGAGATTATTGAGCCTCATGCTTTATTTGATCATTTTAGTTCATTGATAAACATCTACGAAAATCATCCGGATGGTAAGAGTTTAGTTGCACATTTGAAAGAGGATTGGAAGCTATTTTCACATCCTCTTTTAGATGAGGCTCATGCCAAAGAGTTATTAGGTGATATTCTTGATGATGGGAATATTGTTAGAAAAACCTTCGTACTTTCTGATGATTATAAGAGTGAATCTCTCGCATTATGGGATCATCTTTGTCAGGAACTCATGTATGAAAATAGATATTTTCTGAATAAATCACTTGATACAGATAGGCTTGGCGAGTTATTAAGTTTCCTTGCTTTAGATGATTTTTCTAAAACTTGGTATCGAGCCCGCATTTATGCAGACGATGCGGCTTTTACGATAGACAAAATGGGGGCTCCCCCCAAGAGATTAGTTAGTCATGGGAGAGCGAATCCTACTGGTATACCGTATTTATATCTTGGATCTAAACCAGATACAGCTTTGTCTGAAATTCGACCTCATACAGGTGACAGAGCTTGTGTCGCAGATTTTACTCTAAAAGATAACTTGACTCTAATAGACCTAAGAAACCCTCGTGAAACCGTTTCACCGTTTTTATTAACCGATCCAGGTGAAATGGGTAAAATGCTTGCAGATATACCTTTTCTTGAACGACTTGGTTATGAACTAACAAGACCTGTATTACCTAAAAGTGCAGCCCTTGATTATATTCCAAGTCAATATATATGCGAATTTATTAAGAAAACTGGCTTTCATGGAGTACTTTATAGTAGTTCTGTAAGTGAAGGAATCAATCTTGCTCTTTTTGATCCGTTAAATGCGACTGGAGGCAATGTAAGTATTTATGATATAGATAAAGTCGAAGTTAGCGTAAGCAAACAAGATTAATATACTCTTTGTTCGATTATCACCAATCGGGACTGATGGTATCAATGATGGTATCATGCCCAGCATGATAAGTTTTACTCTCTTAAGATCATAAGGATAGTTGCGATGTTCGAGTCCGGCCTTCGCCCACACCCTCACCCCCTAAACACCTCCCTCTGATGCCATTCCACAAACCCTTCCCTCGGATAATTCCCTTTAACCATCGGTAGCGCAATCTGCTTTCCGGCAAAATCCCAGAACAACTGTCCCACAATCCCACCTCCATTCACCGCCTCAGACACCAGCACTTGCATATTCTCATCCAGCCCGATCGAGCCCTTATCAAACGCTTTATGGTGAATGGCACACAACGCGAGCCCGTTTGGGATTTCACACGGTCCGCCATGTTGTTTCCATTTGATGTGTGCGGCTTCGAGGCCGACGGAAGTATTGTCATGGCGCATATTGAATCCGCAGATCGCGCATTCATAGTTGTAGGCGCGGAGCACCTGCTGGCGGAAGAGAGGGTCGCGGACTTTGCGGATCTGCTGGATATCGAAGCCCATCTCGTCTGCAATTTCTTCCTGAATGCTTTCGGGGAAATGCGCTTCCAGTATCTGCTGCGCCAGCGTTCCGATAAGTTTTTTATTTTTCGTCAGATGTGAATAATGCTCTTCATCGAAACCGCCCGCGACACTGTGCTTAACCAGTTCCCCGGCGGGTGGCTGTTTGCTGCCGGTCGTCGAGCAATGCTCATCATTTTGCAGTTCCCAAAAGCCGTCACCTTTGAGACGCCAGAACGGCATATCGGGGCGATATTGCGCGCGCTGAGGTCCAAAACGTTCAAGAAGGCTGTGGAGTTGCTCGCGCACTTCCGAACCATAATCGAACATACGGGCGTGGCCGCGCTGGTAATTTGCCAGCACATACAAGAGCAATAACGGTTTATGTGGCGCACGTTCACCGCCTTTGCGCCAGATATTGATATTGGCAATTGCCTGTTCGAGAGGTTTACTGGATGTCATCGCGTTATGAAATAAGAAAAATAATTGCGATGATGCTCGCAAAACCCTTTTCAATCAACATACGTGCTTCTCACTACCCACAAAAAAAGGCGCCACCGGCACCTTTCTCACTTAACTGATTTTTTCAGCCTTTTATAATTAGCGTCGATAAAGCCCAGAGGAATATAAAACGTAATAAGCACGATTAGAGCTGTCTTGAATATAGTTTTTTTCAAATACGCTCACTCGATCTCCTCACCCGCAACCTGCCCGCCAGCGTCACATGCGTCGCCGCATCTTCCTGATTGCACAAATACTCCACCGCCAGTCGTCCCAGCTCGCTGTACGGCAGTTGAATACTGGTCAACGGCGGGGTGAGCTGTTCGGAAATTTTCTGATCGTCATAGCCCGCCAGCAGCATATCGTCCGGGATCTGCACGTTGTTTACGGCCAGCGCCTGATAGCAGCCGATCGCCAGCCAGTCGCTGGCGCAAAAGATCGCATCCGGGCGGGTGGGGAGTTGCAGCAGGGACTCGGTGGCCGTGTAGGACTCACTGAACTGCCAGTTGGTCGGGCGAACCAGGCTCTCGTCGTACGCCAGCCCGGCCTGTTCGAGGGCGGCCTGGTAACCCGCTTGACGCTGGCGGGTGGCTTCCATCCAGCTCTCGCCGGTGATGTGCGCAATGCGTGTTGCCCCCTGGGCAATCAGATGACGCGTCACCTGGAAGGCGTTGGCGTAGTCGTCGGGAATGAACGATGGCAGCAGCGGAGAGCCGGGATCGCGCTGATTCAGCAGCACCAGCGGGAGCTGGGTGCAGTCCTGGAAATCGGTCATGTCCACCAGCGTGGTGACGGGGGAGGCGAGGATAATCCCCACGCAGTTGCGCTTCTCCAGCTGGCGAATAATGTTCAGGGCCAATTCCACGTCGTCGCCGTAATCGTACACGGTCAGCAGCGTCTCGTTGCGCCAGGCCGCATCCCGCGCCTGGCTGATGGCGTCGATAAAGGGATCGTAACTTTGCAGGGAGCTGACCAGCAGCGCCACCTCTTCCTGGTTGCGCGGCGTGTGAATGGCAGGCAGGCGATCGTAGCCCAACTCTGCGGCTACGCCGATCACCCGCTGGCGCGTCTCGTCGCTGAGTTTGATGTTGCGGGACTGGTTGAGCACCAGCGATACCGTCGCCTGCGACACCCCCGCCGCCCGCGCAATATCGTTCATCGTGATTTTGTTTTTCCGCTTCATCCGTCCGCTCCCCCTTCAGAAACAGCATCATACCTCACGGCTTTGTCATCGGTCAGGCGAAAGCGCGGTCGATCACGTTTCTTACGCGCTCAAGCCTGAACTTTGTGATTGCTGTCGCTTTTCTGAATGCGCCTGTTTGCTCATTTATAACGCAACTAATATTTATTAGCTAAATATTATCAGCAAGTGAGGCGACGATGAAACAGCAGTGGAGCAAGGAACAGGCGCAGGCGTGGTATCAGCAAAAAGGGTGGCTGTGCGGGTTTAACTATCTGCCGTCGACGGCGGTGAACTGGACCGATATCTGGCAGCAGGAGACGTTCGATGGCGAAACCATCGACCGCGAGCTGGGCTGGGCGGCGGACGCGGGCTACAACACCCTGCGCATAAATCTGCCGTTTATCGTCTGGGAGCACGATCGCGACGGGCTACTGGCGCGCATTGAGCACTTTCTGACGCTGGCTGACCGCCACGGGTTTAGCACCATGCTGACGCTAATGGACGACTGCGGGTTCTCGGGTGATGAGCCGTATCTCGGCCCGCAAAAGCCACCGGTGCCGGGCAAACACAACAGCCAGGCGGCGGCAAGCCCAGGGCGCGATAAAGTGTGCAATCGCGACTATTGGCCGCAAATTGAGCGCTATATCCGCGACGTTATCCGCCAGTTCCGCGATGATAAGCGCGTTCTGCTCTGGGATCTCTATAACGAACCGGGCAACCGGGGTATTTTTGCGACGGGCACCGTGGAAGTGCTCTATGACGAAAAACTGGAAACCTACGCGCATGAATTAATGAAACTGGCGTTCCAGTGGGCGCGGGAAGAAGATCCCGAGCAACCCCTGACGGTCTGCGCATGGCGCGTGCCGCCGGAAGAGGCAGGGGAGACGTTCTTCCAGCATCCGCTCGATCAAACCGCGCTGGGCCTGTCGGATGTCATGAGTTATCACGCTTACACCAATACCGGTCGTATGACGGCGATTATTCAGCAGTTACAGCAGCTTGGCCGCCCCCTGTTTTGCACCGAATGGCTGGCACGTCACGTCGGCAGCACCATCGAAGAGCAGCTGCCGCTGATGTACACCGCGAAGGTCGCGCCCTATCAGTGGGGCCTGGTGCGCGGCAAAACTCAGACCTGGCTGCCGTGGCCGGTGATCATGACCGGCTCCACCGACTACTGCCGCCTGTGGTTCCACGACGTCTTTGAAGAGAACGGCATCCCCTTCTCGCGCAGCGAAATCGCCCTGATGCGCAAGCTCCGCCAAATCGCCCCGCAGCCGCAGGCATAACAATAACGATCCGGCGGTACGCCGCCGGACAACAAGGTACGCACTATGGCAACGACAATGAAAATACCGTCTCGCGAGTTGTGGTCCTATTTTGGCTATGGTTTAGGTCAGTGTTTTAGTTTTGGTTTAGTGGGTTCATTTATTAACTATTTTTACACCGACGTGCTGGGGATCTCGGCGCTGGCGGCAAGCTCGATCTTTCTGATTGCCCGCGTCTGGGATGCGGTTCACGATCCGCTGTTCGCCAGTTTTATGGACACCATTAACAGTCGTTTCGGTAAGTTCAGGCATTTTTTACTTATCGCACCGCTGCTGATTACCGGCGTCACGCTGCTCTCGTTCTATAAAATCGAAGCGGACATGACCACCAAAATCCTCTACGCCGGGGTGACGTACATTCTGTGGGGCACGCTGTACGCCATCTCCGATATCCCGTTCTGGTCCATGTCATCGGTGATGACTAATGACTCCGGCCAGCGCACCCGCGCGGTGACGGCGGCTATGCTCGGGGTTAACGCCGGTATTGCCTGCGCGAATATCTTCTTCCCGAAACTGGCGGCGTTTTTCGCCCAGTACAGTAACGACAAAGGCTATTTTATGGCGGCGCTGGTGATGATGCTGTTCGGCCTGCCGCTGATGCTGAACGGGTTTATGCAGATTAAAGAGCGCGTGCCGCCGAGCACCGAGAAGGTGACGATGCGAGACACCTTCCACAATCTGCGCCAGAACAAGCCGCTGTTTATCATCCTGCTGTCGTTCTTTTTCTGCGTATTCCACAACGTCGCCAACGGGATTTACATCTACTTCTTTATCTACAATCTGGGCGACGGCAGCCTGCAGATGGCGATAGGCGTGATGGGGATCGTGGCGGCGGCGGTGTGTTTGATTGCGCCGATGCTGACGCGCAAAATGCAGAAACGAAAACTGTTTATGATCCTCTGTGGGCTGGATATCGCCGTGCGCGCGGTAATGTGGTTCGCGGGCTATCAGCACACGGCGCTGCTGTTCTTGCTGCTCGGCCTGAGCACGCTGTTCGTGATGATGAGCAATATCCTCACCTCGTCGATGATCGCCGACACCATCGAATACGCCGAGTACCACACCCATAAACGCTGCGCGGCGATCACCTTCTCCGGGCAGACCTTTACCGGCAAGATGTCGGTGGCCGTGGGTGGGGGCTTAATCGGCGTGTTCCTGACGATGATCGGCTACGTGCCGCAGGCGCAAACCCAGAGCGACGGCGTGCTGACCGGGTTGTTCTTCGGCATCTGCCTGCTTCCGGCCATTGGCTCGCTGATCCGCCTGGGCTGCATGTCGCGCTTCACCTTTACCGAAGAGAAACACGCTGAGATTTGCCGTCTGCTGGCGGAGCGGCGTCATGCGACGACGCAGGAGAATCAGGGCGACGA